>Ga0209639_1000077_pt1 | contig 152900 bp, 149 predicted proteins | sample EPASupsiteHSE605_FD_187268 | JGI IMG/M metagenome (GOLD analysis project Ga0209639, IMG submission 187268) | Bioremediated contaminated groundwater from EPA Superfund site, New Mexico - Sample HSE6-05 (SPAdes) (version 2) | ecosystem: Environmental > Aquatic > Deep subsurface > Groundwater >...
TAGCTTTCGTATCCGGGAAAAGAAAAAAGCTGGTTTTTATGACACCAGCAAGTTTGACGAAAAACCTACCGATTAAACGGGGATTTTTCGACCGATTTTTTAGGGGATTTTTGAAATGTGTTTGACAGATAGAGCTTAGTTCTTCTTGAACACTTAAATATTAATATTTTTAGATAGATTTGTTTCGCAATATAATTTGTTTGATGGGATATTATACCATAACCGTTGTCTATTGTAAACTATTATTTTTACTTTATTTTATCTTTTAATAACTTTTTTTATATCGATATATTTTTGGTTAGTTCTGCTATATTATAAAATCCACCAGAAGGACTTGTAAGCAACTTTAATTCTAAGTCTATAAAATTATATTACTAATTAAATAAAATCAATCTGAGGTCATTCTGATGATTTCATTAGGTGATGATTGATATGCCCTTCATTAATATCTTTCAGATAACTAAAACTAATTATTAATGTGCTAAAAAGAATAAAAAGCCGGATTTGTATTTTATTACAACCCCGGCTTAATATGATATTTCTATTTAATTGTCCTGGTTCTGGTATTATTTTTGCTGTAGTACAAAATTAGTACAATAATTTTAATTTTTGCTTTTGTCGTTGTCTTAATTATATTCTAAATAAATAACTACGTTTGATCTCAAATGGGGTTATATGCCAATTTGACTTAGTTTATTCCTTATCAGTAGTACAACGTGTTCAAATGCTTCAAGTTTATTCTAGCACAGAACAGATCAGGAAGACTATGCAAACACTGAGATATTTTTAACTTGCCACAAAAGCAGATCCTTTAATTAAGGAACTATTTTCGTTCGTCCAATGGTTCGTAAGCTCGACGTTCGCTGACATTCATATAGGCTGGACGAATAATTTTACCAGCATTGATCAGTTCTTCGAGACGGTGGGCGCTCCAGCCGGCAATTCTGGCAATTGCAAAAATCGGGGTAAAGAGTTCCAGTGGTAATCCCAGCATGCTGTAAACAAAGCCGCTGTAGAAATCAACATTGGCACTAACGCCTTTATAGATCTTTCGTTCTTCGCCGATTACTTCTGGCGCCAGTCGTTCAACCATTGAATAGAGTTCAAACTCGTCATGCAAGCCCTTTTCTTCCGATAAGCTTCTGACAAATCCTTTAAAAACATTCGCCCGAGGATCTGATACTGAATAGATGGCATGACCCATACCGTAAATCAAACCAGCATTGTCAAAAGCCCGCTTATGGAGAAGATCAACCAGATATTGACGCACCTGTTTTTCGTCAGTCCAATCGTCCAAAGTTTTCTTCATATCATCGAACATTTCAACCACTTTGATATTGGCGCCGCCATGTTTTGGCCCTTTTAATGAGCCCAGAGAAGCCGCAATAACCGAATAGGTATCGGTGCCAGAAGAAGAAACAACATGGGTTGTAAAGGTTGAGTTATTCCCACCGCCATGTTCGGCATGAAGGACCAATGCTATATCTAGAATCCGTGCTTCAAGCTCAGTATACTGGCTGTCAGGTCTCAGAATATAAAGAATATTCTCAGCTGTTGACAAATCCGGCTGGGGTTGATGGATAAATAGACTCTGATCATCATGATAATGTTTATAGGTCTGATAGCCATATACCGCCAATAACGGAAATAAGGCTATCAGCTCCAGAGATTGTCTTAAAACATTGGGAATGGACACATTGCTGGCGTTATCGTCATAAGAGAAAAGCGTTAATACACTTCTAGCCAGAGTATTCATCATATCTGAACTTGGCGCCTTCATGATGATGTCACGGACAAAGCTAGTTGGCAAGCTCCGATAGTTACCAAGAACCTTGGTAAAACTATCCAGTTCATCTTGATTTGGCTGATCACCAAATAGCAGCAGATAAACAACTTCTTCAAATCCAAAACGTTTTTCTTTAACAAAGCCATCGACCATTTTTTCAACGTCGACGCCGCGATAAAATAGTTTGCCTTCGGTCCCAATTTTCTTGCCTTCTTCAAATACATAGGCCTGGATTTCAGATATTTCAGTCAAACCAGTTAATACACCGTTTCCGTCTAAATCTCTCAAACCACGGTTAACTTGATATTTTTTATATAATTCAGGTTCAATGTAGCTATTTTTTACACATAATTCACTATACTCTATAATTTCAGGGGTAATTTCCGAAAAAATACGATTCATCATCAATCTCCTCTATCTCACTTATTTTATATAATTATACATTAAAATAGGATCCAGATAAAGTTAATTTATAATTATTTTATGCTTTTTTGAAAGACAATCAGAAATAATCCCTTTTTTTGCTTCAGTTTCCGTAAATAGTCTGTATATTTTTTAAAATATGAAAGTTTAATTTTATTTCTTTCATTATTCAAAATATTTTTTATCTTTGATTATCAATTTGCGCTAAGATATGCTGACAGTTTCGCAACTAAAAAAAACTCCGACTCTAAAGAGTCGAAGTTTACATTTTATTAAAATGGCAGGGGCAGAAGGATTTGAACCCTCGGCACGTGGTTTTGGAGACCACTGCTCTACCAACTGAGCTATACCCCTACAACAGCAACTACTATATTATAATTGCTTGTGGGGTACTTGTCAATAGTTATGTTTTATTTTTATTTTATTGTTATATGCAATGCCTAGACTTTTAAGTCAATCTTATTTAAATCAAGCAATTCCCGGTTAGCGTCAAGGATTGGGTTTACTTCTTCACTAATAAAATCATCTACCTGCTGGGGTGCTCTGCCGACGTATAGGATTGGATCCAAAAGGGCATCCACATCTTCGGCCTTCAGATTAAACGACGGATCCTTCAGGATTCTTTCAATTAAGTCATTGGGCTTTCCTTCGACTTTAACGGTATGGCCAGCTTCCATGGAGAGGACTCTGATTTTTTCATGAAGATCCTGACGATCCCCCCCCCGTTTCACACCTTCCATAATAATGTTTTCAGTGACCATAAAGGGCAGCTCGGCATTAATGTGCTGCAGGATCACTTTGGGATAAACAACCAGGTTTTCTGATACGTTCATGGCAATCATCAGAATCGCATCGGTAGCTAAAAATCCTTCCGGAATACTGATCCGCTTATTAGCCGAATCATCCAGGGTCCGCTCAAACCACTGCGCCGAGGCTGTCAAGGCCGGATTAAGAGAATTGACAATCACATAACGGGCCAATGAACAAATTCGCTCGGATCTCATTGGATTTCGCTTGTACGCCATTGCCGATGAACCGATCTGATTTTTTTCAAATGGCTCTTCCACCTCTTTCAAATTCTGAAGCAAGCGGATGTCGGTGGCAAATTTTGTCAGCGTCTGAGCAATGCCGCTTAAGACGTTCAGTACCTGGGAATCAAATTTTCGTGAATAGGTCTGACCGCTGACGGCATATGATTTTTTGAAGCCCATTTTTTCGGCAACCAGATCATCCAGGCGCTTAACTTTTTGATGATCATTATCAAAAAGTTCCATAAAACTTGCCTGGGTACCGGTGGTTCCTTTAACACCTAGCAGTTTAACATTGCTGATGACGTGATCAAGATCCGCTAAATCCATTAACAAATCCTGAATCCATAAACACGCCCGTTTGCCGATGGTGGTTAATTGGGCCGGTTGAAAATGGGTGAAACCTAATGTTGGTAAATTTTTATGCTTAGCGGCAAAGTGGGAAAGATGGTTAATCAGATTGATCAGTTGTTTGCGAACATGCATTAATCCTTCGGTATAGACAATGACATCGGTATTGTCGCCCACATAGGCACTGGTTGCACCGAGATGGATAATTCCTTTTGCTTTAGGACATTGGGTACCGTAGGTGTGAACATGAGCCATGACATCATGTCGCAGTTCTTTTTCTTTTTTAGCGGCTAGTTCATAATCAATGTTGGTGACGTTCGCTTTTAGCTCAGCAATCTGTTCTTTGGTAATATTAAGACCCAGTTCACGTTCGGCTTCAGCCAATGCCACCCATAACTTCCTCCAGTTCTGAAATTTGTTGTCAGCTGAGAAAATATGGAGAATTTCCTTTGATGAATAACGTTCGATTAAAGGGTTTTCATAATATGCTTTCATAATAATTTTTATTATTCCTTTCACTTTAAATCACTGGTCCGATAAAGGCCGGGATTCGTCTGAATCCGCCACTTATTTATCGGCTTCGTATGTTTCATATAATCGAGTGATTTTACTCACCTTGTTTTCAATTTCATCGATTGTCAGAATGATCCCATTGATTTGAACATTGCCGGTGGCAGTCACAAAGCGATTGGGTCTTTTGGTCAGCATCGTATCAATAATAATCTGGCGATCAACTCCGATAACCCCATCAATAGGTCCGGTCATGCCGATATCGGTAATATAAGCGGTTCCCCCTTCGAGAATTCGTTCATCGGCGGTTTGAACATGGGTATGGGTTCCATACACCGCGGTGGCCCAGCCATCCATAAAATAACCAAAGGCAATTTTTTCAGATGTTGCTTCAGCGTGAAAATCAATGATCACCAGATCCGCAGATTCTTTTAATGTTTCCATTAAAGGCACCATCGTATTAAAAGGGCAATCCAGGTTGGGCATAAAGATCTGACCGGATAAATTGACTACGCAGATTTTTTTAGTTACCTCATTTTTTAATTCACAGGTAAAAAAATCATAGCCCTTGCCAGGACATGGCTCCGGATAATTCAGAGGTCTGATAATTTGCGGAAAGTCAGTGATTGTTTCCAATAATTCTTTTTGCTGCCAGACATGGTTGCCCATGGTAATGACATTAATTGGTAAATTTAGCAATTCCCTGGCATTTTTTGTCGAGAGGCCATTTCCGCCGGAAGCATTTTCGCCATTGACGATGGTAAAATCAATTTGATGCTCGGCGATTAAATGGGTTAGTTGGTCTTTTAAAATTTTTCGTCCGGGTCGGCCATAGACATCGCCCAGTATTAATATATTCATAATTTTTCCTTCTACCTGCTTAACAAAACTGATTAAAAAAAGGGGAGATTATCTCCCCTTTCAAACTACTTAGCGTAGTCGCTTGCTCTTGTTTCACGAATCAGATTAACCTTAATGTTTCCGGGATATTCCATTTCTGCTTCAATCTTCTTGGCAATATCACGTGACAATAAAATCATTTCATCATCATCAACTTCGTTTGGTTTAACCATAATTCTTACTTCACGTCCAGCTTGAATTGCATATGATTTCTCAACGCCTTCAAACGACATGGCAATGGTTTCAAGTTCCTGTAATCTTTGGATATAGGAAACCAGGGTTTCTCTTCTTGCGCCAGGTCGTGCTGCTGAAATGGCATCTGCTGATTGAACAAGAACTGCTTCCATTGTTCGCGCTTCAACATCACCATGATGAGCTTCGACAGCGTGAATAACGTTTTTATTTTCTTTGTATTTCTTTAGTACATTGACTCCGATTTCAACATGAGGCCCTTCGACTTCATGATCAATAGCTTTTCCAATATCATGTAATAATCCTGCTCGTTTAGCGACCTTAATATTACCATCCAATTCAGCTGCCATAATGCCAGCCAGATGGGATACTTCAATGGAATGCTTTAACACATTTTGACCATAACTGGTTCTGTATTTCAGCCGTCCCAGCAGTCGGACAATCTCAGGATGCAGGCCATGAATTCCAGTATCAAAGCAAGCTTGTTCCCCAACTTCTTTGATATGGTTTTCGACTTCTTTTTGTGATTTCTTAACCATCTCTTCAATTCTGGCCGGATGGATTCGACCATCAATGATAAGTTTTTCTAATGATAGTCTGGCAACTTCCCGGCGAATGGGATCAAAACCGGAAAGAATAACTGCTTCTGGGGTGTCATCAATGATCAGGTCAATACCCGTTAATGTTTCCAATGTTCGGATATTTCGACCTTCACGACCGATAATACGGCCCTTCATCTCGTCATTTGGTAAGTTGACCACGGTAATGGTTTGTTCTGCCACATGATCTGCAGCACAGCGTTGAATGGATTGGGCGATCAGTTCTTTTGCTTTTTTATCAGCAACGGCCTTTGACTCAACCTCGATTTGACGGATCATGATTGCCGCTTCTCGTCGCGTATCTTTACTGATGTCCTCAAGCAGAATTTCTTTTGCTTCGTCATAAGTAAGACCGGATATCCGTTCAAGTTCCTTTACCTGCTCATCATACAAGCTATCTACTTTTTCTTTTTTCTTTTCAACTTCTTTCCCTCTTTTGGTGAGGGCTTCTTCGTTGCGTTCTAAATTTGTTAGTTTCTTCTCAAGATTTTCTTCTTTTTGAATAAGTCGATTTTCAAGTTTCTGAAGCTCGGCTCTGCGTTCTCGGTTATCTTTTTCAAGGGATTCTTTTAATTTCAAGGATTCTTCCTTGGCATCAAACAGAATTTCCTTTTTTAAAGTTTCGCCTTCTTTAACGGCATCATTCACAATTGTTGTTGCGGTCAATTCAGCATTCTTTATCTTGCCTTCGGCAATATTCTTGCGTACAAAATAACCAATCACAAAAGCTGCGATGATACCAATGAATAAAATAATTGTTAGTATGTCTATAATTTTCACCTCCCTATAAACTATTTGCTATGTTTTTAATCTACTCATCATGATCTATATTTTATACTCTTTTGAAAATAGTGTCAAGAAACAAAGGTCACGCAAAGGGGTTATTTTTAAGAATTCAAAAAAAGAACCTCGAAAAGGTTCTTTTTTGAATAGTTTTCCCGCTTATTTCATTTTTTATTCAATATCCTCATCATCCATCAAGTTTTCTTCGATGTCTTCAGGTTCAGCTACAATCTTGCTTGCAGCATTTTTTTCACGTATTTCTTTTTCGATGGCATTGGCAACTTCTGGATTAGCCATCAGATACTCTTTAGAATTATCTCGGCCCTGTCCTAAGCGTTGTTCGTTGTATGAAAACCAGGATCCGGATTTATCAACAATCCCAAAATCGACACCGACATCCAGCAGATCGCCTTCTTTTGAGATGCCTTTGCCATACATGATATCAAATTCAGCCTGTTTAAACGGTGGCGCAATTTTGTTCTTGACAATTTTAGCCCGGGTGCGGTTACCGACAATTTCAGTACCCTTCTTCAGGGATTCAATCCGACGAACATCGATTCGTACCGATGCATAAAATTTAAGTGCTTTTCCGCCAGTTGTTGTTTCTGGATTACCAAACATTACCCCGATTTTTTCTCGCAACTGATTAATAAAGATCGTAGTAGTGTTTGATTTTTTAATTACACCGGTCAGCTTTCTTAACGCTTGAGACATCAATCGAGCCTGGAGACCCATATGAGAATCACCCATCTCACCATCAATTTCGGCCCGGGGAACCAAAGCCGCAACGGAGTCAATAACCACAACGTCAATGGCGTTACTTCTTACCAGGGCTTCAACAATCTCCATTGCCTGTTCACCGGTATCAGGTTGGGCAACCAGCAGATTATCAATATCGACCCCCAATGCTTTTGCATAGGTGGGATCCAAAGCATGTTCTGCATCAACAAATGCTGCATTTCCCCCAGCCTTTTGCGCTTCGGCAATGATATGCAGGGCGATCGTCGTTTTACCAGAAGATTCAGGTCCATAGATTTCCACAACCCGTCCCCGGGGAACCCCGCCGACCCCAAGCGCCATATCCAAACCAATGGATGAGGTCGAAATGACTTCCACATTCAATTTGGCCGCATCATCACCCAGACGCATGACTGCACCCTTGCCAAAACTTCTCTCAATGTTCTTCAGAGCCGCATCCAGGGCTTTTTGTTTATCTGTTAATTCCTCATTATTTGGTTTTGTTTTTTCAGCCATTTGTAACCATCCTATTCTTTATTGGAACATTCGTTCTTGTTTAATTATATCCATTTTGTCAGGCTTTGTCAACTATGGTTTTTCGGATCAGATGAAAGACTTTATTAGCAGTTTTTTGTTGGACTACTTTTCGGTCGCCATTAAAGTGATAGTGATAAACGTCGGTTTTTCCGTCAAAACAAACCCCAATATAGACGAGTCCCACTGGTTTCTCTTCACTGCCCCCATCTGGGCCGGCTATGCCGGTAACTGAAACACTGAGCATTGATTGCGAAATCCTTTGCAGGTTTTCACACATCTCTGTGGCAGTTTCGGTGCTGACCGCTCCATATGTTTCCAGGGTTTCTTTTTTTACCCCCAACAAATTGATTTTTGCATCATTTGAATAGGTCACCAGCCCGGTTCCAAATACTTTGGAAATACCCGGGTATTCGGTGAGTTGGGAGGCAATCAAGCCGCCGGTACAAGACTCAGCTGTGGCCAATGTGATGTTTTCGGCCAATAATAATTTACATACTGTTTCCTGGAGGGATTCTTTTGAAAATGAAAAAATATTATCTTCAAAACGAGATAGCATAATCTCCTCGTAGTGATCAAGCAATGCGTTCATTTCATTTTCATCACTACCATTGGCAGTAATTCGGATCAGCACTTCGCCCATCTTGGCGTAGGTGGCAATCGTTGGGTTTACCTGCGTATCGATCAGATCGAGCAAACGGTCTTCGGCAGCAGATTCCCCGATGTCCGATAAATTATAATAACGTGAGATCACCAGCTGGTTATTGTCCTCTTTTAAAATCGGTAAGACGGCTTCCTCAAAAACCCGGGTCATTTCTCGTGGCGGTCCCGGGAGCATGATAATCATCCGGCCCTGTTCTTTTAGTAGAATCCCCGGGGCGGTGCCACAGGGATTAAATAATATCTCGGCGTTTTCTGGGATGAAAGTCTGCTTGAGATTATTGGGAGTCATGGTAAATTCGCGGTTGGCAAAATATTGCAGCAAATCTTCTTTTGTTTTTTCATCCTGAATCAGCTCTTTTTTGAAGATATTAGCAATGACTTCTTTGGTTAAATCATCCTGGGTGGGTCCCAGTCCACCGGTCGTGATAATCAGGTCACATCGGTTAAAAGCGATTCTGACCGCTTCTTCCAGGCGTTTCGGATTATCGCCAACCGTGGTATGAAAACAAACCCGGATACCTAAGAGGGACAACTCCCGGGATAAAAATTGGACATTTGTGTTGAGGGTATCTCCCACCAACAGCTCAGTACCGACGGAAATCAATTCACATTTCATTACGCATTTCCTTTCAAAGTCTTAACGGTTATTATGTACGACTAATTATTGCAGGTTTATCCCTTACATTGAACGGAATACTTTTTTGTTTAGGACAATATAATCAATTCCGGAATATAAGGTAAGAATGGTGGCAACATACATCATAATCGTAGCCGCCGGGATATTGATCAGCGAAAATGGCCAATTACCAAAAAGAATCAGAATGATGGCGATCATTTGGGAAATCGTTTTTGCTTTCCCCCATTTGCTGGCTGCAATGATAATACCATCGGCGGCCGCTAATGAACGCAAGCCAGTGATGGCAAATTCCCGGGCAATGATGATAATAACCATCCAGGCCGGAACCGAGCCCAACTGGACAAAACAAATCAGGGCTGAGCAAACCAGTAATTTATCCGCCAGGGGGTCCATGAATTTTCCAAAATCAGTAACCAGATTTCGGCTTCGAGCCAGATAACCATCGAGACTGTCGGTTAACGATGCGATAATAAACAAGGCGGCGGCAAGAGGTTGATGGTAGGGAAAGTCGATCAGTAGCGCTGCAATGAAGAAAGGAATCATGACCATTCTGACAACAGTAATCTTATTTGGTAAATTCATTTTCAATATCTCCTATCAAATCATATTCTAAGGCATTGACTATCTTAACGGAATAAAACTTTCCGATTGTTAAGGGGGTATTGTAGCTATCGACAAATACAGTTCCATCGATTTCCGGGGCATCACCATAAAAACGGCCAAAGTATGACTCTTCTTCCACTCCTTCGATCAGCACTGGCAGGGTTTTGCCGATAAAACGCTGTTTATTGGCATACGAAATAGTTTGCTGCGTGATCATAATTTCATTGTAGCGTTTTTCTTTTTCATCTTCGGAAATTTGATTGTCAAATTCAGCGGCCGGGGTATTTTCTTCCTGTGAATATTTAAATACCCCTAAATGATCAAAAGGCAACATCTTAATTTTTTTAATCAGGTCGACATGCTGATCTGCTGTCTCGCCCGGAAAGCCTGTGATGATTGAGGTTCGCAGTACCGCGTCCGGCAGATTCGTACGAATCTTGTGAATCAGATCGCTGATCTGTGCAAAGCTCATCTTTCGGCCCATCCGTTTTAAAACCGTATCATTCAGATGCTGCAGCGGAATATCGAAGTATTGGCAGATCGCCGGATGTCGTTTGACTGTCGCCAGCAATTTATCGGTGATGCCTTCCGGGTATAGATACATCATCCGAATCCAGGTGAATTCAAACTCCGCAGCAATTTTTTCCAGCAGCGCTGGCAGGTCTAAACCTTCATCAAGGTCGTAGCCATAGGGAGCAATGTCCTGTCCAATCAGGATAATTTCTTTAATGCCTTTTTCCTGGAGAACTCGTAGTTCATTAAAGATTTCCCGGCTGTGGCGACTGCGGTATTTGCCCCGGATCTTGGGAATCACACAATAGGTACAGCCGTGATCGCAACCCTCACTGATGCGGACAAAGGTCGACACCGTGCCGGCCCGGATATAGCGCCGGGCTTCAATGATGGCTTTATCAATATCGCCGAAAAACTGGTTCTCCATTCTTTTCTCTCCATTACCGATCTGATCTTGATCCCGCTGATCCGAATCCGATCGGGTTTCCAGAGCAGTGATTAAATCGAGAATATTATCGAAATGACCAACCCCTAAAAATCCGTCGACTTCGGGTATTTCAGCCGCCAGCTCCTGATGGTATCGCTCGGCCATGCAGCCGGCAACAATCAACAGTTGACATGAACCCGAATTTTTATACTCAACGTATTCCAGGATATAATCGATCGATTGCTCTTTTGCCGATTGGATAAAACAACAGGTATTGACAATAATAATTTCGGCCGCTTGTGGATCATCGATAATATCATAATTTTTTTCTTCAATTAAACCCAGCATCATTTCTGAGTCAATGGTATTTTTATCACATCCCAAAGTCGTCATGTGAATAGTCTTCATATTTACCTACTCTCTTTTCTTAAATTCATCTTCTGTAATTAAAATTTGCCGGGGCTTGCTGCCGTTAGGACCGGAAATAATACCCCGTTCCTCGAGATCATCAATAATTCGACCCGCCCGGGCGTAACCAACCTGCAATTTTCGCTGGAGCATGGAGGTTGACAGCTGATTGTATTCAAAGGCGATATTGAGGGCATCTTCCAGCAGGACGTCCCCTTCCCGGCTTTGCGTTTTTTCCTCAGGTTCCTGGGAAATGGCTTCTTCGATGGCAGCATCATACTGCATCCCTTTTTTGATCTTTACGGCATCAATAACCGCATTGATCTCCGCATCGGATACATAGGTACATTGTACCCGAGTCGGTTTCGATTGTCCAACCGGATAGTAAAGCATATCCCCTTTTCCAAGCAGTTTTTCAGCCCCACCGGTATCAAGAATTGTCCGGGAATCGGTGTTTGATGCCACCGAAAAGGCAATCCGCGAGGGGATATTGGCTTTGATCAAACCTGTGATAACATCCACCGAAGGTCGTTGGGTGGCTATGATCAGATGAATGCCACAGGCTCTTGCCAATTGGGCAATTCGACAAATGGCGTTTTCACATTCTTTTGGTGAGGTGATCATCAGATCCGCCAACTCATCAATGACGATCACAATCCGGGGCAATTTCTTTTGACCCGATTTGGTCATGTGTTCGTTATATCCTTCAATATCCCGTACTCCGGCTTCTTTAAAGAGCATATAACGATCAGTCATCTCTTTCAATCCCCAGTTAAGGGCATAGGAAGCTTTTTTAGGATCCGTCACCACCGGAATCAGCAAATGCGGAATGGCGTTGTACTGATTCAGTTCCACCATTTTGGGATCGATCATAATAAAACGCAATTCTTCTGGCGATGATTTAAAAATCAGACTGACAATGATGCTGTTGATGCAGACGCTCTTACCGGATCCGGTCGACCCAGCAATCAGCACGTGGGGCATTTTGCCGATATCACCAATGACATTTTCACCTGAAAGGGTTTTACCCAGGGCGAAGGTCAAGGGACTCTTGCTGTTGATAAATTGCGGGGTTTCAATAATTTCCCGGAGGCCGACAATTTCCGAAATATCGTTGGGCACTTCAATACCGACTGCCGCTTTCCCGGGAATCGGCGCTTCAATGCGGATATCGGAGGTGGCTAAACTAAGCGCTAAATCGCTGGACAGATTAACAAATTTATTGACCTTGACCCCTGGATCAAGCTGTAATTCAAAACGGGTAATACTGGGACCGACATTGACCTCGACGATTTTAGCTTTTACCCCAAAATTCTTCAAGGTCTCCTCAATGATCTTCGCTTTTTTAATGACATCATCTTTTTTTGATTTCTTTTTAACTGCCGGTGGGTTTAAAAGATCTAGGGAGGGAAAGGTATATTCCGCAACTGCTGTTTCGAAACTGACGGCTGATAAGTTTAATACCTTAGTTTCATCATCTGCTTTTGGGGTTTTATGTAACTCTTTATTTGATTCTTTATTGGAATCTTTATTAGCATCCTTTTTAGAGGATCCGAAATCGTCAAAATTAGGCGGTTTCAAGAAGTTTTCATGAATCTTCATAGGGGTTTCCTGTTCGTCTGCATCTTCTTCTATAAAACCAAAAGGATCCTGTTTGGTTTTCTTTTTTGCCGGCGGGATGACCCCAGTTACTGGTTCAAAAAGCGGTTTCTCAGCGCTCTGATGGGACTGACTGGACTCATTGATCTGATAGGGTTCAAACAATGGCGCATGGTCATCATAATCGCCAACCATTGGGATCAATGTGGTTTCAGAGGTTCGCTCCTTAGTGGCTTTAACCTCTTGTTTGATCCGCTGTTTATCACGGATCACATCAATCTGATCTTTCAGGCGATCTCTAAGTGGCGGAGCATTTTCGTTTTTATCCTTGATTTGATTCAAATATTTTTTTAGTCTGTTTCTAAAAATAAAAATTAAGATAATTGCCGAACTTACAATAACCAGCAGCAGCGTGCCTTTGACAGCAAACAGCTTAATAAACAGCACTGCCAGCAGAATCCCGATAATACCACCATATTGGCCGTATTGGGCTAAACTGAACAGCTCGGGAATGCTATAGTCCATCAGATTCGGGGCATTAACAGTAAAGCCGATCATCATGTTGACAAACAATAAAAAGACTAGCATAAACGTTGTTGCCCAATCCTCAATTTTATTCAGACACAACACCACCCCAAGGGTAATAATAAAAAGTGACATAAAAATAGTGAGCGCGCCAAAACAGTAACTGAAGGCGAGGCTGACAAAGTTTCCCACCATCCCGGCATTATAGTCGATATAAGCATAAATCGAAAAAACGCCCAAAATAATTAAGAAAACACCAATTGCCATATTACTGACCGAAAATCGTTGCGTCGCTTTGGGGGCTGGTTTCTTTTTAGCTTTACTTTTATTTGATTTATTCTGTTTTGGTTTTTTTGCGGTATTTTTATTTGTTGCCATTATGCTCCTCGAATTTATATTACACGAATTTATACTAAATGATCGTAATAAAAGATATGATAAAAGGTGCAGGTAAACCTGCACCTTGAGATTGTGTTATAAAGATAAGATTGGAAAGCGGTGCAGCAATCAATGAAGGTTCATGACTTTAGCTTACTCTTAACGATCCGCAGCGTTTTATTTTCCGGAATGGCCAAAACCGCCATCACCACGTTCGCTGTCGGCCAATTCTTCTGCGTTGGAAACTTCGATAAACTCGGCCTTGACATACTCAGCAAAAACCATTTGGGCAATCCGCTCGCCTGGTTCCAGCTGATAAGGCTTATCCAATAAGTTTATCAGAATTATCTTAATTTCGCCACGATAATCGGCATCAATGGTGCCCACCCCGTTGACCAGAGACAAGCCGTGTTTTAGAGCCAATCCGCTTCTGGCGCGAATTTGGGCTTCAACGCCTATCGGCATCTCTAAACAAATCCCGGTGGGAATCTGATAAACCTTATGGGGCATGATGATCATTTTCGTATCAAGATTCGCTCGCAAATCCACGCCAGCAGAACCAATGGTTTGATATTCTGGCAATGGATATTGAGATTGGTTGAGTATTTTAATTGAATAATTCTTAATCATTATTATTCCTTTGGCAGCATTGCTTTTCGGGAAAGGTTGATCCGGCCCTGTCCGTCGATTTCCATAACCTTAACGGTCACTTCATCGCCGATTTTAACCACATCTTCAACGGCGTTGACCCGTTCATTGGCTAATTTGGAAATATGAACTAAACCGTCTTTACCCCCCGGCAGGGATACAAAGGCGCCAAAATTCATGATTCGGACAACCTTACCGGTTAATACTTCGCCAACTTCAACTTCTCTGACGATATTTTCAATAATTTCCTTGGCCCGATTACCAGATTCGGTATCCACTGAAGCGATGAAAATTCGGCCATCATCTTCAATATCAATTTTAACCCCGGTGTCATCAATAATTTTATTAATCACCTTGCCACCCGAACCGATGACGTCACGGATTTTATCAGGTTTGATCTGGAAAATAATGATACGTGGAGCATAAGGTGATAAATCTTTACGGGACTCGGCAATTTCTTCATTCATAATGCCAAGAATATGCAGTCGACCAATTCTGGCCTGTTCCAGCGCTTCGGTAAGAATCTGTTTGTTTATGCCATCGATTTTAATGTCCATCTGGATGGCAGTGATGCCATCAGCGGTTCCGGCCACCTTGAAGTCCATGTCACCAAGGAAATCTTCCATGCCCTGAATATCGGACAAAATCGCCAGTTTATCATCTTCTTTAATCAGACCCATGGCAATACCGGCAACAGGCGCCTTTAAAGGTACCCCGGCCGCCATTAATGATAGCGAACTGCCGCATACGCTGGCCTGTGAGGTTGAGCCATTAGAGCTTAATACTTCCGAAACAACCCGAATTGCATATGGGAATTCATCTTCAGATGGCAGTACCGGAATCAGGGCGCGTTCAGCCAGGGCACCATGACCGATTTCACGACGGCCGGGACCACGTGATGGTCTAGCTTCACCGACACTGTATGATGGGAAGTTATAATGGTGGATATAGCGTTTAGAGTCTTCATTTGATAATCCATCCAGTTTTTGCACATCACCGAGAACACCCAGAGTTACAACCGAAAGTACCTGCGTTTCACCTCGGGTGAATAATCCTGAACCATGGGGTCTTTCCAAAAAGTCGATTTTGGCGGTAATCTGACGGATTTCATCCATTTTTCGATTGTCTGGACGAATACGATCTTCGAGAATCATGCGACGGATTTCTTTTTTAACAAGCGAACTGATCACATCGTCAATTTCTATTTTCTGATTAGGATAAATTTCTAAGAAATGATCTTTAACCAGCTCTTTTATTTTTTCAATGTTGTCAAGTCGTTCCATCTTGTCCGGTGTTTTAACAGCTTCGCTCAATTGATTACCGAGGAAAGTAACAATCTCAGCTTTGATTTCTTCTGATGGGGCAAAAATTGGGTAATCAGCTTTAGCCTTACCAACAGCGGCAATGATTTCTTCCTGAAAGGCGACGAGTTTTTTTATTTCTTCATGTGCCAATAAAATGGCTTCCAGCATCGCTGTTTCAGAAATTTCATTAGATGAGGACTCAACCATCATAATCGCATCTTTGGTACCGGATACAATTAAGTTAAGTTCACTAATAGTCCGTTGTTCTTCATTTGGGTTGACAATATATTCACCATCAATCAGACCGATGGCAACCGAACCAATGGGTCCATTGAACGGTAAATCAGAAATCGATAAAACAATCGAAGCACCAATCATCGCTGCTATTTCGGGGGCATTATCCTGATCCACAGACATAACCGTGGCGATAACCTGAACCTCATTTCTAAATCCTTTGGGGAACAGTGGTCGGATCGGGCGATCCATCAGACGACAATTTAAAATAGCTCTTTCTGTTGGCCGACCTTCACGTTTTATAAAACCGCCAGGAAATTTTCCAACAGAATATTGTTTTTCTTCATAATCACAGCTTAAAGGGAAAAAATCCATGCCTTCCCGGGGCTTTTTTGCAGCAGAAACAACAGCTAAAACTTCTGTTTTGCCATATCTGATCATGGCAGCACCTTTTGCAAGTAGTGCGACTTCCCCAATCTCTACGCGGAGCTGTCGTCCAGCAAATTCAGTTTCAAAAATATTCATTCTTTTCTCGCTTTCTATTATAATTCGCCAGAAGTGGTGTTTTGGACACCGTCTGGTGTAAAGTCGCAATCAACAGGATACGGGTGCCCGCATTAGGATTGATGACCTTCAGGTAAAAAAAAAGGGCGGAATACTCCGCCCCAAATTATTTTCTTAAGCCTAATCTTTGGATTAGTTCACGATATCGATTGATATCTTTGTTTTTCAGATAAGTTAATAATCGTCTTCGCTGTCCTACCAGTTTCAGCAGACCGCGTCGCGAGTGATGATCTTTTTTATGGATTTGAAGATGCCCATTAAGATCGTTAATTCGAGCTGTTAACAATGCAATTTGTACTTCTGGTGAACCAGTGTCACCTTCGTGTGTTTTGTAGTCTTCAACTACCTGTGCTTTTAATTCTTTACTGATCATTTAAAATCTCCTTGTTTTTTTAATTTATCCATAAACCGAGTATTTTGTTGGAGTTTCAAAAAACTAAGTGAATGGTAATAACTTAATGAGTATATCATAAACATCTATTGTTGTAAATCTATTATTCAATAAAATCTTTTCTGATCTGGTCAATATCCATTTTAATTTGAATGATTAAATCATCAATGGAATCAAATTTTATTTCATCTCTGATTTTTTTCTTAAATTCAATGGTGATCTCCTGATTATAAATATCCTCATCAAAATCGTAGATATAGGTTTCAATGCTGAAAGGGTGTTTTTCAAAAGTTGGGTTAAATCCCAAATTTGTCAGTCCATTTAAACACTTCCCGCGATAATGAACATGAGTATAATAAACGCCGGTACTCGGCAAGATTATTTTTTTATCTAATTTAATATTTGCAGTAGGAATGCCAAACTGGTGGCCCAATCCCTTCCCTTGAACAACAACACCGCTTAATGCATAATCTCGGCCCAGAAAGGTTTTGACCTCATCCACCTGACCACAGCTGATCAGTTCGCGAATAAAAGTAGAACTTACCGAGTGGGTATTAATGATAAATGGCGGAAGAATTTCAACTCCAAAACCATATTTTTTCCCCAACTCTTTTAATGCAGCGGTTGTTCCCGCGCCTTTATAACCAAAATTATAATTGAAACCGACAACAACAACTTTGACATTATATTTTTTCAGCAGATAGTCGGTGATGAATTTCTCCGGGGTTAATTTCATCAGCTTTTCAGTGAACGGATTCAAAAACACAAAATCAACACCATATTCCCGAATCATGGCTTCTTTTTCAGCATTGGAGGTAATCAGCCAGGGCGTATAATTAGGAAAAATTAATTCCAGGGGGTGCTCTTTAAAGGTCATAACCCCCGTTTTACACGCTAATCGCTGGCCGATTTTTTTTGTTTCTTCCAGCAAAGCCCGGTGTCCCAAATGAACCCCGTCAAAAAAGCCCAGGGCCAAAACAATTTCTTCTCCGTGATAAGTATTTGTTGTCATTGTTCACCTCACAGTAGTTTTGTCGGTTTAATATAGTTTCCTTCTTCGTTCTGAACATATCTACCCATTCCAATAAGTTGATCGCCATCATATAAGCGCAGTGTTTCGCCCAGGTAAAAATCATCCAGGGATTCATGGATATTCCATTGAAAGAGTTTATTTCCATTAAGTAAGAACTTGCGACCCTGTTCGGTTGCCCGCACACATTGATAGCGATCAAGAGAATAAGCCAATGGGTAAAAAAGCGGTGCACAATGGTCCTGGTTGACTATTTCTTCGATCTTGGCCAGGGTTAAAGCACCGTCAATGCTGAAGGCACCAACTCGGTGCCGGATAAGGTTTCCCATACATCCTAATGTTCTCAGGGCAGTTCCGATATCACGGCACAGTGAACGAATATAGGTTCCTTTAGAACAGGTTACCATGATTTTTGCTTTTTGGGACTCTTCACAGAATTCCAGCAGACTGATCCCGGCGACATGAACGTCCCGTTCTGGTATTTCAACTGTTTCACCGTTTCTGGCGTAGTGATACAATTTTTTTCCATTCACCCGAATGGCTGAGTAGATCGGTGGTCGCTGGCGGATATCGCCGATAAACTGAGCCAGGATACTTTCAAAAGCGTCGCGGCCGATCCTCTGTTCGCTTTCTCTGATAATAGTCCCTGATAAATCACAGGTATCGGTTTCCCGCCCGAGGATGACTTCCGCTTCATAGACCTTTTCGTGGTCAGTGATATATTCAACCATTTTTGTCGCTTGGCCAACACATAAAACAAGAACGCCCTGGGCATCTGGATCCAGTGTTCCGGTATGTCCAATTTTTTTTGTTTTTAGAATTTTCCGGGCCTTAAATACCACATCATGAGATGTCATGCCCTTCTCTTTGTAAACATTGAGATAGCCGTTGAAACTGTTAACTTTCTCCATTTTGATTCTCATAAACGTTCATCAGATCATGTTTCAGTTCATTAATGTCACCACTGAAATTAAAGCCTGCTGCCCGTTCATGTCCTCCGCCGCCATACTTTAAAGCAATTTCGTGAATATCATAGGGAAATTTTGCCCGCAAAGAAACCCGGTATTCACCAGCGTCGATTTCTTTTAGTAGAGCCGTTATTGAAACCCCAATGGTATTTTGACCCAAATTGGCAACATCGTCAGTGATGTTGATGGTGCCGCCAAATTTAATGATCGTATCATGATCCAATACCATCAGTGCGATGGGCATACTGTCTAGTATTTCCAATGAATGGATGGCAGCACCGGTCATTTTCATCTGATCAATGTTCTTCTGGGTATGAAGTCTTTTAGAAAGGTGGGCGTAATTAGTTTTGATGGCATACAATTCGCTGGCGATTAAATGGGTGTCAACGGTCACATTGGAAAACTGGAAACTGCCAGTATCGGTGGTGATCCCAGTGAAAACAGCATCGGCCATTTCTTCGTCAAAGTCCACATTCAGACCTTTTAAAATGCGAAAGACGATTTCGGCAGTTGCTCCGGTAATTTCGACAAAGTTAAGATCACCATAATGCGCATTGCTTTTATGATGATCGATAACCAGTTTTGTTCTAGCCGCTGGCATTTCGGCTGGTGAAAAGGCAAAACTGCTGCTGGAGCAGTCTAAAAACACAATAACGTCATAGCTGTCCTGCAACGATTGATTAAAATACTGAATTTCATTAAAGAAAACCAGTTTGTCCTCTAGCGGCAAGTCAATATAATAATCAACGGTTTTATTAAGCTGCTTCAAACCTTTTCCTAAAGCCACTGCCGAACCAATTGCATCACCATCCGGTTTTTGATGAAGTAGAATCAAAAACCGTTGATTGGTTTTTAAGCAATTTAATATTTCATCAGGAATCTTCTTCATTCTGATCCTTCAGTTCTTTATCGTCTTTTAAACCTTTTAAAATCGATTCAATATGCATGCCATATTCAATCGAATTATCTATTTCAAAGATCAGGGCCGGTACTGAATGAACCGTGATTACCTGCCCCAAACTCGATCTTAAAAAGCTTTTGGCATTGTTCAATAATTCCAGTACGACCTTCTTCTGACTATCATCGCCAAAAATACTGACATAGACAGTCGCTGTCTTCAAATCGGGGGCTGCTTTAACCCTGGTAATACTGACATTGCTGTCTTTAATACGGGTGTCTTTCATTTTATGAATAATGATTAAACTCAATTCTCTTTGGATTAAGCCATTAATTTTTTCATTTCGATGAGATGCCATTTGTTTTTATCTCCTTCATGGGAAAGATATGCTTTCGCTTATCTTTCGATTTTTTCCATGGTAAATGCTTCTATGTTATCGCCAACTTTTAAATCGTTGTATTTTTCGATCCCAATTCCACATTCATATCCGGTGTTTACTTCTTTAACATCATCTTTGAAACGACGCAAAGAGGCAATTTTTCCTTCCAGGATTACGATGCCATCGCGAATAATACGGACATCATCGTTCCGGTTGATTTTTCCTTCGGTGATATAGCAACCGGCAATGGTACCGATGCTGGGGATCTTAAATACTTCCCGAATTTCAGCATTACCCATGACTTTTTCCCGGAATTCTGGTGCCAGCATGCCTTCCATGGCTTTTTTAATATCTTCAACCGCATCGTAAATAACCCGATAAAGGCGAATATCCACTTCTTCGGTTTCAGCCAGTTTGACCGCATTTTTGTCCGGTCTGACATTAAAACCAATCACAATGGCGTTTGAGGTAGATGCCAGTAAGACATCCGTTTCATTGATGGCGCCGACCGCACCGTGAATAATATTAATGCGAACTGCTTCATTATCCAGCTTTTCCAGGGATTGTTTGATCGCTTCAATGGAGCCTTGAACGTCCGCTTTAATGATAATGTTGACATCCTGAATATTGCCGTCCTGAATCTGACTAAACAGATCATCAAGGGAAATATTTGATCGGCGTTGACGTTCGCCTTTTTGCATTTCTTTTCGTTTTTCAGCCAATTGACGGGCTTCTTTTTCATTTTCAAGCACGATGAAGTCGTCCCCAGCCGCGGGAATATCTGAAAGACCAGAAATTTCTACCGGTGTGGAGGGACCCGCCTTCTTCAGTCGCTTGCCTTTATCGTCAATCATTGTCCGGATCTTACCGTAGGTAGTGCCAGAAATAATTGAATCTCCAACATGCAAGGTTCCCTGTTGAACCAATAAGGTTGCAACCGATCCTTTTCCGCGCTTTATCTGAGATTCAATGACACTTCCTCTGGCTTCACGGCCGGGATCTGCGGTCAGTTCTTCCATTTCGGACATCATGATGATCATTTCCAGCAGAGATTCAATCCCTTCACCGGTTTTTGCCGAGACGTTTACGGCAATGGTTTCGCCACCCCATTCTTCAACTACAAGGTTGTATTTGGTTAACTCTTGCTTAACTCGTTCGGGATCAGCTCCCGGTTTATCAATTTTATTGATGGCCACCAGGATCGGAACACCGGCCGCTTTGGCATGATTGATGGCTTCGACGGTTTGAGGCATTACACCATCATCCGCTGCAACAACCAGGACCGCGATATCGGTGATTTGAGCACCTCGGGAACGCATGGCCGTAAAAGCCTCATGGCCCGGGGTATCAATCACTGTAATGGCATGATTCTTGATATTAACGGTATAGGCACCAATGTGCTGGGTGATGCCGCCTGCTTCGCCAGCAAGTACATTTGCTTTACGAATGCGATCGAGGAGTGAGGTTTTACCATGATCAACATGTCCCATGACCGTGACAACCGGCGGACGAGGTATTGCATTCTCACTTTCTTCTTCATCGTATTCTTCCAAAATCTTAGAAACAACATCTTCGATTTTAATCGCTTCGACTTCAAAGCCCAATTCAGTTGCAACGATGGCCGCTGTCTCGAAATCGATCTCCTGATTAATACTCACCATGGTGCCAGCCAGCATCAGAGTTTTAATAACCTCGGTGGCACTTATTTCAAGAACATCGGCTAACTCGCCGACGGTTAGAATCTCAGGAATTTCAAATGTCTGGTTTAATTGAACAGACTTCTTTTTTTCATCTTTGATTCGTTTATAAACACTTCTTGCGGTTTTTTCTTTTTTACTGTGATCTCTAACTTTTGGCTGTTGACCCTGGTTGCTGGAAACGGGTCGTTTTTTTTCATCTGCTTTTTTCGGCACATTGCCCCCTGTATTTTGTTGATTTTTTTGTGGTGGTCTTGCTGGTTTTTTGGTATCAGAACTCACTTTTGGGGCAACATGATTTGAACTTGGTTTCACATTTTCCTTGATTGGTTCTTTTTTCTTTTCTGCTTCCAGATCCGCCTGATACTTATCTTTATCGAATTTTTCTTCAAATTCTGCAATCTGTTGATCAGTCAGGGCGCTCATATGGTTTTTTACAGGAATATTGTACATATTTAAAATGGCTACGAATTCTTTACTTGGAATATTATACTTTTTAGCAAAATCGTATACTCTTAATTTTGACATATTATTCCTCCCTTCAAAATTATATTATTTCATTTGTTTTTTCTCTGACAGTTGCTGACGAACAATCTCGACAACATCACTTTCTACTTTTCTTTTAAATGCGCGTTCCAGGTAATTTTTATTCAGGAATTGATCCACACATAATTCAGACTTGCATACATAGGCACCGCGTCCATTTGCTTTTCCAGTGGGATCAAAAAAAATTTCGCCAGATTTATCTGATACAATTCGAAATAAGTCTCGCTTATCAAATTTGGAATGGCATATAACACAGGTTCTCTGTGGAATTTTTTTCATTGTACCTCCCTGACACTGCTTTATCATAATATTATAGCATAAAAAGCTATGTTATTGGTTAAACCTTTAATTTTCAAAATCCGATGACTCTGCATCGATCGGATCATCTTCAGATATTGTTTCTTCGAAAATATCGAATTCTTCAGCTGATTCCAGTTCTTCTTTTAACTCCAGCAAAATATCGTCTGAAAATCCATTAGTATTTTCAGTACCAATTTTATGTTGATTTACATAATCGATTTTGCTTTTGATGTCGATCTTCCAACCGGTTAATTTTGCAGCCAGTCGCACATTTTGCCCTTCTTTACCAATTGCCAGGGATAATTGATAATCGTCAACAATGGCAATTGCTGTTTTCTCATCCTTGTTTGGTATGATCTCTACAACTTTCGCCGGGCTCAGGGCGTTTGCTAAATATTCTTCGATACTGTCACTCCATTTAATAACATCAATTTTCTCGCCTTGCAGCTCATTGATAATATTCTGGACTCGAACACCCTTTTGACCGACACAGGCACCAACCGGATCAATGCTTGGATCATTGGCTTTAACGGCCACCTTTGTACGGGAACCGGCTTCTCTGGAAATGGAAATGATGTCCACAATGCCATCGAAAATTTCCGGCACTTCTGACTCGAATAAGCGCTTCACCAGCCCCGGGTGTGTCCGGGATACATTAACCTGTGGACCTTTGGTGGTTTTCTTAACCATCAGCAGGTAAACCTTTAATCGCTGATTCATTGTATATGTCTCACCGGTTGTTTGTTCTGAAGGCAGCATCACTGCCTCAAGTTTTCCAACCTCAACATAGACAACACCTTTTTCAATCCGCTTGATAATACCGGTTAATACTTCATCCTGTCGCTTAAGGTAATCGTCGTAGATGATATTTCGCTCAGCTTCTTTAATCCGCTGAATGATCAATTGTTTGGCATTCTGCGCAGCGATTCGACCAAAATCCCTGGGTCTGACTTCTTTTCTGAAGAAATCTCCAACAGCATAGTTGCTATCGACTTCCCGGGCTTTTTCAAGTGAAATCTGACTGTGATCATTTTCGGGAACTTCAACAATTTCTTTTAATGCAAATACTTGAATATCACCATTCTCACGGTCAATATTAATTTCGACATTATGCGAGTTACCATAGTTCTTTTTATATGCTGTGGTAATGGCAGCCTCAATTGCTTGAATTAATTCTTCTTTATCAATTGATTTTTCTTCTTGAATTACATCCAGAGCGCGTATAAACTCCTGATTCATATTCGTTTTCTCCGCCTTCCGTTTTATTCAGTTGATGGAAGAGGTTTGAAATTCAACTCATCCAACCGATTTGCTTTTGCAATTTTACTATTTTCGAGTGTCAGCATTTCACCTGTTTCCAACTCAAGGGTTAATTGTGCGGCGGTATATGATTTTAATACCCCTTCAATATCTTTTTTCCCATCCAACGGTGCAAAAAGATGAACAGCAATTTTCTTATCAAGATTTGATAGAAAATGCTTCTCTTTTTTTAGTGGCCGATCCATACCAGGTGAAGAGACTTCCAAAAAATAGCTCTGTTCGATGGGATCTGTTTCGTCAAGCAGTTCACTGATCTGTCGGCTGACGGTTTCGCAATCATCCAATGAAATCCCATTTTCCGAATCGATAAACAGGGTCAGGCACCAATCCTTGCCCTGTTTTTCAAAGGTCAGATCAGTTAATTCATAACCGAGGGACTCCACCACTGGCGCAGTTAATTCTTCTAAAAAGAATTCTTTCGATACTTTTTTCATACTTTTTCCTTTTTTAATACTTTATTTATCTAAAATCTAAGTTTTTTTTCCGTAGCTATCAAAAAGTTGATACCTACTTGAAAAATAGTTAAGAGTGGGTCTCCCCACTCTTAATGAAATACTATATAATTGAATAAACAATTAAATAAATCATATCCATAAAAACAATTAAACCTCTAAGATTTCCACTTCTTTTTCTTTTAGAATGGCTTCAATGTTTTTAATCTCCTCATCCGTAACCTTCTGAATTTCTTTTTCACCTTGTTTTAAATCATCTTCGGTGATAAGGCCTTCTTTTTGTCCGTCTTTAAGCTCCTGAATGGCGTGTCGGCGAATGTTGCGCATTGCAACCTTACATTCTTCGCCATATTTCTTCACCAATTTGACCAGTTCTTTACGCCGTTCCTCCGTTAATTGAGGGATCAGTAAGCGAATAATTTTCCCATCATTGGATGGATTAAAACCCAGATCAGATTTTAAAATACCTTTTTCAATGGCAGGGATAGCCGTTGCATCATAAGGCTGCACGACAATCATTCTTGGTTCGGGAGTGCTGATATTTGCCAATTGATTTAAACTTGTCGGGGATCCATAATAATCAACCGTAACCTTATCGAGAATCCTTGGATTTGCTCTTCCGGCCCGTAAGCTGCCCAGGCTTTCATTAAGGTTTTTCAGTGCTTTATCCATTTTTTCATTTGCTGTCGCTTTAATCTCATTTACCATCTTCTATACCTCCTGAATAATTGTTCCGATTTTTTCGCCCATGATCGCACGTAAAATATTTTTCGGTTCATTTAAACCAAACACTAGAATAGGAATGTGATTATCCATACATAATGATGTCGCCGTTGAATCCATAACCTTCAGGCCCTGATTCAACACATCGATGTATGATAATTCGGAATAGCGTATTGCATCAGGGTTAACCTGTGGATCGGAATCGTATACCGCATCTATGCTTTTTGCTAAAAGGATAATTTCGGCATCAATTTCAGCAGCTCTCAGTGCTGCGGTTGTATCGGTGGTAAAAAAGGGATTTCCGGTACCGCAGGCAAAAATGACAACTCTTCTTTTTTCGAGATGACGAATTGCTTTTCGGCGGATATAAGGCTCAGCAATTTGTTTCATTTCGATTGCTGTTTGAACCCGCACAGGCACTTCCATCTCTTCCAGAACATCCTGCAAACCAAGGGCATTAATGCAGGTGGCTAGCATTCCCATGTAGTCAGCGGTGGATTTATCCATACCTTCGCCGCTTCGTCCCCGCCAAAAATTACCGCCGCCTACAACAATGGCAATTTCAACACCCAACTCAAAAACTTCTTTGATCTGACTGCATATTGATTGTACCGTTGGGGTATCAATACCATGACCGGCGCCTCCGGCTAAGGCTTCACCGCTTAATTTTATGATGACACGTTTGTATTTCGGTTCCAAAAAGGCTCCCCCTTTCATTTTCTATATTATATCGTAACCAGTAACAATTTACAATCTTATCAACGGTAAAAAAAGAACACGAATGTGTTCTTTTTAAGCGTTTATGCGTTTAATTGCTTCGCTACTTCTTCGGCAAAGTTTTCTTCTTTTTTCTCTAAACCTTCACCCATTTGGAATCGGGCAAATCGTCTGATTTTGACATTTTCGCCAATTGTCATAATTTGTTCTTTAACCAGATCTTCGATTGTCAGATCAGGGTTTTTAACGAAAGGTTGTTCCATCAGACAAATTTCTTTGTAGTACTTGCTAACCCGGCCTTCAACCATTTTATCAACGATTTTTTCCGGCTTGCCTTCATTTAAAGCTTGCGCCCGAAGAATTTCTTTTTCTTGTTCAATTTCTTCCATTGGCACTTCTTCTTTGGTCACATATAAAGGATTAGCTGCAGCAATATGCATAGCTACATCTTTAACAAAGTTTCTAAATCCTTCATTTTTGGCTACGAAATCTGTTTCGCAGTTAATTTCGACAAGAACGCCGATTTTTCCACCCATATGAATATATGATTCAACGATGCCTTCAGCAGCAACGCGACCAGATTTTTTGTTGGTTGCAGCAAGTCCTTTTTCTCTTAACAAGATCATTGCTTCTTCAATATTTCCATCTGTTTCTACTAAGGCTTTTTTGCAGTCCATCATTCCGGCACCACTTTTAGCTCTTAATTCTTTTACTAATTTTGCGTCCACTTTTTCCTCCTGATAGTAATTATAAATTATTCTGCTTCAGTAACTTCAGCAGCTTCAACAATATCGGCAACTTCAGCAACAACTGCTACATCGGCAGCAACTACTTCTGCTACTTCTACTGCTTCTACAACTGGTGCTACGACAATTTCTTCTTCAACTTGCTCGCCTTGTCGGCCTTCAATAATAGCATCCGAAATAACAGAAAGGATTAACGCAACGGCACGAATCGCATCATCATTACCAGGAATAATATAGTCAATTTCATCAGGATCACAGTTAGTATCGACAATTCCAATAATTGGAATACCCAGTTTTTTAGCTTCGGCAATGGCAATTCTTTCTTTTTTGGTATCAATTACAAAGATTGCTCCGGGAACGCCCTTCATATCTTTGATGCCGCCTAAGAATTTTTGCAATTTTTCACGTTGACGTTTCAGTTTAATAACTTCTTTTTTAGGTAGAAGCGCAAATGTACCGTCTTCTTCCATTTGTTCAAGTTCATTTAATCGGTCAATTCGTTTGCTGATGGTACCAAAGTTTGTTAATGTTCCACCTAACCAACGATGATTAACACAGTAGCTTCCACTACGTTTTGCTTCTCTTTCAATGCTTGTCTGAGCTTGTTTTTTAGTACCAACAAAAAGAATTTCTTCTCCATTTTCAGCCAGTTCTTTGACAAAGCTATAAGCTTTTTCAATTCTCTTCACAGTTTGTTGTAAATCAATGATGTAGATACCATTTCTTTCTGTGAAAATATATGGAGCCATTTTCGGATTCCATCTGCGTGTCTGATGCCCAAAATGCACCCCTGCTTCTAATAATTGTTTCATTGAAACACATGCCATAATTCATTCCTCCTTGGTTTTTCCTCCATCCTCATCAATCAAGAACATCGACCTGAACTCAGGCACCTGATGCCTCTCAGAGAATGTGTGTAATACATACCTTGATATACTAGCACAGTCAATTGATTTGCGCAAGTTTTATTTTGAATTAGAGTAAATATTTTTGGTAATTATCGCGTTTTTCGGATATATTGAAGACCCTTTCCACGTAATTCATATCAATGGTAAAATCATCCTGTTCATAATCTGAAGCATAAAAGGATATTTCCTCCAGAAGTTTTTCCATGACGGTATGTAGTCGCCGGGCGCCAATATTCTCATCTTCTTCATTCTGAAGATAGGCAATTTTGGCAATATATTTTACCGCTTCATCCGCAAAGATGAGATTGACATCCTCAGTTCGGATCAGCTCCTGATATTGCTTGATCACTGAATTCTCCGTATGGGTCAAAATCTGAATAAAATCTTCCTCTGTCAAGCTATCTAAATGAACGCTAATCGGAAATCGCCCTTGCAGTTCAGGGATCATATCTTGAATTTTTGAAACGTGGAAAGCTCCAGCCCCAATAAATAAAATAAAATCCGTCTTGATCGGACCATATTTTGTATTAACGGTACTTCCCTCGACAATTGGTAAGATATCACGCTGAACACCTTCTCTTGAAACATCCGGCCCGTGATTACTGCCATTTCCAATTATTTTGTCGATTTCATCAATAAATATGATGCCGTTTTGTTCCGCATCCTTGACTCCCTGCTCATTGACCTGATCCATATCAATCAGTTTTTGGGCTTCCTGATTGATCAAAATTTTTCTGGCCTCAGAAATTTTTACGCTCTTCTGCTTTTTCTTTTGCGGCAGAAAATCGCCCAGGATATCATTCATATTAAAGGACATGCTGTCATTGTTCATACCCTGCATAACACCAATGGTCTTTGATCCATCGTCATCGACTTCAATTTCGATGATCGTATCTTCCAGCAGACCTGCTTCCAATTCCTTTGATAACGCTTCCCGTTTTTCTTTTTTTGATTTTTCTTTTTCGGCATCGCCTTCCAATTCATATTGGGTCGGGGCAGTGGGTGGAGATGGTTTCATAAAGATATCAAAAGGAGTTTTCAGAGTTTCCTTGATCTTTTTTGAGGGCACTAAAGTATCAAGAATGATTTTATTGGCATTCTTTTCAGCTTCAGCATAAACCTCTTTCATTTTTTCCTGCTGAACATTACGGATCGATGTGTTAACCAGATCACGAACCATCGATTCCACATCACGGCCGACATAGCCGACTTCTGTAAATTTTGTCGCTTCAACTTTAATAAATGGTGCTCTTACCAGCTTAGCCATTCTTCGCGCAATTTCAGTTTTTCCCACCCCAGTTGGTCCAATTAAGATGATGTTTTTGGGCGTAAATTCATCGATCAGATCAGCCGGCAACAGCGATCGGCGATAGCGGTTTCTAATGGCGACAGCAACGGCTTTTTTGGCCGACTCCTGACCAATAATATAACGGTTTAATTCAGTAACGATTTTTTTTGGTGTTAATTCTTTCATAACCATTCTTCCGTTTCTATAATACTTCAACAGAAATATTATTATTCGTAAACACGCATATTTCCGAGGCAATTTTTAACGATTCATAGACCATTTCTTCGGCACTGAGGTTTGAATGGCTTTTTAGTGCTCGGGCTGCCGCAAGGGCATATGATCCGCCGGAACCGATGGCGGCCACATCATCATCCGGTTCGATGACTTCTCCATTCCCCGATAAGACCAGGGTTTCCGATTCATCCATGACAATCAACAGTGCTTCAAGCTTTCTGAGGATTTTGTCTGAACGCCATTCTTTGGCTAGTTCCACAGCGGACCGTTTTAAATTGCCATTGTACTGTTCGACCTTATGTTCGAATTTTTCGCAAAGGGTGAAGGCATCGGCGACAGAACCGGCAAACCCTACTAAGATTTTATCATGATAGATTCTTCTGATTTTTGTGGCTTTATTTTTCATGATCGTCTTTTCGCCCATGGTTACCTGCCCATCTCCGGCAATGGCGACCTGACCGTTATGGCGTATTCCTACGATGGTTGTTGCATGAAACATATTTTTTCTCTCTTTCTTATCAAATGTACTGTAATTTATTCTGCTGTTGGCGCTTTATAACCGCAGTCTTTTTTATCGCAATAGATCGACTTACGTTTACCCAGACCCTTTTGAAACAGCGTTGAATCGCAGACCGGGCATTTTTCAGGGATTGGCAAGTCCCAGTTCATATAGTCACAATCCGGATAATTGCTGCACGAATAAAAGGTTCGTCCCGTTTTGGAGGTTCGTTTGACGATATCGCCGCCGCAGACTGAGCAGATGCCCCCTGTTTTTTCAAAAAACGGCTTCGTATTTTTACATTCCGGAAAACCTGGACAGGCGAGGAAGCGGCCAAACTTACCTTTTTTTATGACCATCCGGCGGCCGCACAATTCGCAGTCAACATCAGATTCGGGATCAGCGATGGTTACCGATTCAGCCTTTTCCTGAGCATTGGTCAGTTCTTTTTCAAAGCCCTTATAAAAGTTCCGCAGTAGTTCAATCCAATCGGTTTCGCCTTCTGAAACTGAATCCAGACGATCTTCCATTTCGGCTGTGAACGAAATATTAACCACTTCGCTAAAATACTCTTTCATTAGATGAGTAACCGTAACACCCAGCTCAGTGGGTTTAAAATGCTTTTCTTCCACTTCGACATAGTCGCGATTCTTAATAGTGGCAATGGTCGGGGCATAGGTACTCGGCCGGCCGATGCCCTTTTCTTCCAATATTTTAACCAATGATGCTTCGGTATAGCGAGCTGGTGGTTTGGTGAATTTTTGCTCTTTCGTCGTCTTTAGTCGAACCAGGTCATCACCGATGGTTAATTCCGGTAAAATACTGTCGTCATTTTTACCGGCACCTTTACCAACCCGGGTAAAGCCATCAAATTTTTGGGTTTCTCCCTTGGTTTTAAAAATCAGATTGCTGCAGGCAACATCAACATCTGTCACATAATACTGAGCATCTGCCATTTGACTGCAAAGCAGTCGTTCCCAGATAAGCTTGTATAACCGATACTGATCCGGTTCTAATGAATTTCGGGCTTCTTCCGGAGTCAACACGACCGATGAAGGCCGAATGGCTTCATGGGCATCCTGGACATTCTTCTTTTTTCCGACTTTTTTTTCAGTGCCCAGATAATCGTCGCCGAAATGCTGCTTGATATATTCTTTGCTCTCTTGCACGGCCTCATCAGCAATCCGGGTTGAATCGGTTCTTAAATAGGTAATTAAACCGGTTAGGCCGCTGCCCTTAATATCCACCCCTTCATAAAGTTGCTGGGCCAGGCGCATGGTTCGTTGAGTTGTAAAGCCAAGCGACTTATAAGCTTCCTGCTGGAGGGTACTGGTGGTAAAAGGTAAGGGTGGTTTCTGATATCGCGTGCGTTTTTTGACATTTTCGACAACAATCGCATTCGCTTCCACCACTTTTTCTAAGCGGATCGCCTCTTCAGCATTGGTAATCGTTTTTTTCTTACCGTCCTCAGAATAGAATTTTGAGACGAATGTTTTGTCATCATCATGTTTTTTTAAGAGTAATTCCAGATTCCAATACTCTTCCGGTATAAATGCCGCAATCTCTTCTTCCCGGTCAACAATGATGCGGGTGACAACCGATTGAACCCGGCCGCCACTGAGCCCCTTTTTAACTTTCTTCCACAAAAAAGGACTCAGCGAATACCCAACCAGTCGATCCAGAATACGTCGCGCCTGCTGTGAATTGACCAAGTCGATATCGATGGTTCTTTTGTTGTCAATGGCGGCGTTTACCGCTTTTTTTGTAATTTCATGAAACTCGATCCGACATTTCGTATTTAAATCAATTTCCAGAAAATTTGCCATATGCCAGGATATGGCTTCCCCTTCGCGATCAGGGTCAGTGGCAAGATAAACTTGATCCGCTTTTTTGGCGGCATTTTTCAATTTTTTAAGCAATTCAGCCTTGCCCCGAATTTTAATATAATCAGGTTTAAAATCTTCTTCTATATTAATACCAATCCGACTTTTGGGCAGATCAATCACGTGTCCCATGGTTGCTTCTACTTCATAGCCTTTTGGTAAATACTTTTTAATTGTTTTTGCTTTTGCCGGTGATTCAACGATAACCAGGGTTTTACTCATTGAATACCTCCTTCTTTCTTAATATTAGTGACGCTTTCTCTCTTGAAATAGCCACATTATAGCAAACATTTCCACAAAATACAAACATATGCCGTTGAATATAACCCATTGTCCTTAAATTAACACAATATTTCCATATTTAATCAAAATAATTTCTCCGATTTCCATCATCGTCAGCAGGCTATTCACCTGATTGATGGGTAGTCCGGAACAGGCTACCAGCTCATCGATGGTCCGATAACCCTTTCGGATCAGATCAAATAGCTGTTGTTCTTCGGTCGTTGCCATTTTTGAGACAGATTGATCATTACTTTCTTCACCGCTTTTCGCTGTCTGATCAAAAACAATATAATCCTCCAGGATATCATTGGGTTCCGTGACAAGTTTGGCACCTTCCTTGAGGAGTTGGTTTCCACCGGCCCAGTTAGCCCCGCCGATATCCCCGGGAATCACATAGATGTTCTTACCCTGTTCAAGGGCATGGTTGACCGTGATCAGTGAATCGCTTTTTTTGCGGGCTTCAATTACCAGCACCCCCTGGGATAGTCCGCTGATGATCCGATTTCGCTGAGGAAAGTGATATGGCAGTGGCTTTTCTCCTAAATTAAATTCTGTAATAATCAGTGCTTTCTCTGCCATCAGCTCAAACAGTTTTTTATTAACCCGGGGATAACAGATATCGATACCGGTACCTAAAACCCCAATCGTGCTGCCCAGTTCATTCACACTGCCCCAATGGCTTTTTCCATCAATGCCATCGGCCAAACCACTGACAATTGTTACTCCCCGGGATGACAGTGATTGAGAAAACAATTTAGCATACTTTTCTCCGGCCACAGTTGGATTCCGCGAGCCGATTACCCCAATGGCAAGTGGTGCTTTCAATAGTGATATGTCGCCTTTTGTATATAGACCCAGCGGCGGCGTATAAAGATTAGCGAGCGAGTCCGGAAACTCGGAATCACAGCGGGTAATTAAGTGAATGTTGTTTTGCTTCATATAATACAAATCATGTTTGGCTTTCTCGAGAGATCTGACCTGGCAAACATAATCCACTGTCATTTGGTCGACAATTTTTGTCTTAGCAAGGGTATCTGGGTTTAATGAAAAGATCACTTCAGGCGCTTCAAATTGTTCTAACAACATATTTTTTTGCTTGATTGATACTTTTTCAAGACTCATAAGCCATAACCAATAGATTAATTCTTTCACCGCTCCGTTATCCCTTCTTAATACATATGCCCTATATTATCACAATTACTATCGTAATTAAAAGTCTTTGCAAACAAAAAGACCCGGCGCGTTGAGTATTAAATCTCGCGCCGGGTCCCAAAGCTTAATTTTTCTGACTATTCAATGACTTTTAAGTTTGTATCAATATTTTGGGTGACATCCTGGCCAAACCATTTCATGGATAACTCTGTCAGTTTTCCGTTTTCTCGTAAAGTGTCCAATGCCGTATTCAATTGTTCATTGAATGCAGTATCAGCTTTTCGAACGGTGATGCCGATTGGTTCGTTTGATAATACGTCTGAAGAAACTTCATAGACGTCCGGTTTTAAAGTGGTATAAAACTGAGCAACGCTGATGTCGGTCATGATATTATCAATCTGTTTACCTTCCAGAGCAGCAAAGGCGTCCAGCATCGCATCATATTTGTTCACGGTGTATTCAACATTCTCCTGAGATTTCAATGCTTCTGCCGCATAATCTGCGGTGGTTTCAATTTGAACACCAACCGTTTTTCCGGCCAGATCCTTTGGTGTTTTAGCAGGGGTTGCATCTTTACGGGATACAATTACAATGCCATTGGCAAGGTATGGATCGGTCATATTAAATCCAGTTAACCGTTCTTCAGTAATGCTGGTTCCTGACAATACAATGTCGTACTGGTTTGCGTTAAGACCGTTGAAAATGCCGTCCCAAGCCGTCGGCACCCATTCGATTTTGACTCCCAGTTCATCTGCCAGAGCCTGACCCAGATCAATATCAAAACCGACAAGTTCATTGTTTTCATTCCGGTACTCCAAAGGCAGATACATATCATTGGTTCCGGCGGTTAGCACTCCATCAGCCAGCGGATCTTCATTGCTTGCCGATTTGCTGCCACATCCTGTTAAAAACAACGCAATTCCTAATACAATTGTGATCAGTAGATAACTTTTTCTTTTCATTTCTTCCTCCTGTGGTATAAGCTTTGTCATTCATTATATTTTGCAATGCATAAAAATTCAAGTTTTATTTATTCAAACTGAATAAACAGTCGAAATCATTTTAACGGAAGATTCCGACTGTTTATCTGTTTTTAACTATTCGTTTATCTTGTTTATTATTCGCGATTCCCTGGTATTAATAGAGTCGATGCCGAAGCATGTCGGACAATATTATGACTGACACTGCCTAAAAATATTTCTTTAATAAATCCCCGGCCCTGTGTGCCCATAACAATCAAAGGAATTTTCTCTTGGTCAACGAACTTAATAATTTCTGCGGTTGGCGCTCCATAACATATCTGTATTTCAACGTCAACCTCGTTAAGAGACAGCAGTTGGTCTTTAAGTTTTTGCAGTCGGCCATTATCAATTTCATTAAATTCAACCAATCGATGCAATAGGTAGGGATTGATTTTGGATTCATCCTGGATATGAAAAATCGTCACCTTTTTGACCCCATGTTTTACCATTTTCTTAATTTGTTCAAATGCGATATCAGCATTCTCAGAAAAATCTGTGGGAAACAAAATGTGGCGCAACAAATCCGTGGTATCCGCGGCTGGCGGATCCTGATTGGAATCCTTGATTAGCAGGATTGGTTTTGTAGAACCATATAGAATATCGTAAGCAATCCCACCTAAGAACAAGGAACCCACAATCGAGTGCTTTTCGGCACCGACGACAATTAATGAATAATGATCTTCCTGAGCAATCCGATAGATTTCATTTTTGATGTTGCCAGAAATGATTTGAGTCTTGACTGCAAATCCCTGCTCTGCCAACATCGCAGACTGATTCTTTAAATTCTCATTGAATATGGATGTTAAATAGGACGAAACTCCGGCATCAACATCCTGAGGATTAAAACATTGGATAAGCAAACATTCCTCAGCACCCAGAGACCGCAGGCTCTTGATACATTTCACCATCTCAGAAGATGCATTTGAAACCTCAGAAACAACAATTATTTTATCAAACATATCTAGTCCTCCAAAATTATAGAATAATCTCTGACACCTGTACCTTATTCTATTTATACCCTTTTGGGTTTAATTAAACGTTATTTTAACATTCTTCATATACGGAGCCAGAAAAATTAATTCCAATTTTTAGTTCTGATATTAAAAACTATTCTCTTTAGATTTAATAATAAAAAAACCTGATGAAAATCATCAGGCGACAGGCAGGCAGTAATCATTGATTGAGCTATCGTTCAGTTCCAATAAAAAAAAGTGCGACTGTTCCCGGGCCGCAATGAGCGCCAATGACTGGTTCAATCAGGTGAATGAGAATATCTTCGGTACCAAATTTCTGTTTTATTTTATCAGCCAGATAATGGGCATCTTCCAAACAATCGCCATGAGAAATATAAATTGTCTGGTTTTTAGGGTCAATTGCCGTTTTTTCCATTTGTTCCAAAAGAACCCGGAGCGAATTTTTTCGACCCCTTACTTTTGACACCGGAATCAGGCGACCATAATCATCCATGTGCATTACCGGCTTGATGCTGAGCACCGTCCCCATAATTGCACTTGACGCTGAGACTCTGCCCCCACGCATCAAAAAAAACAAATCATCCACTGTAAACCAATGACAAAGATGCAAGCGATTCTCGAAGAGCCAGTCGTAAACTGATTCAATTGATTGTCCTTCTGCTCGAAGCTTCGCGGCGTGGGTTACCAAAAGCCCCTCACCAAGGGATGCTCCCAGAGTATCCACCGACAGAATTTTTGCATTCGGATAATCTATTTTCATTTCCTCTAACACCTGACAGGCCGTGTGATAGGTTGCACTAAGTGCAGATGAAAAACCGATATAAAGAAGATCTTTTCCCTGGCTGAGAATACTCTCAAACAAATCGCGGCAACTACCAGAACTCATACAAGAAGTTGTGATGACTTCTTTATTTCGCATCCGTCGATAAAACTCTATTAAGTCAGTTCGCTGCCCTTTTACATAACTCTCGTATTCCTCTTCACCGATTCGGTACAACAGGGATAATATATGCAGGTTATAGTTATTAATTAATTCATCTGGCAAATTAGCAGAAGAGTCCGTTACTATTTCAAAGCTCATTACTTCCACTCCTTTTTTTAGCGTTGATACCATATTAATACAGAATCACCGACAAATCAAGTAGAAGCAGTTTTTTATGTCACCAAACTATTTAATTAGATTTTTTATCGCGAAATTATTTTTTGTATTTCCTTTATCTAGTAATTTTTAAAGATCCTGATTATTTTCATTTAACAGAATTCTCTTCTTAAGATTCCCCAGCTCATCACCCTCAGTTTTGATCAGATTCAATGAATTAATCATACTTTCGGTGAGTTGGGTCAGGGTTTGGTGATGATTTTCGATGAATTTATCGGTAGTAGCATTTAACTCCCGAATTCTTGCATCACATTTTCCATTGACTGTTTTTAGTTGCTCATTTAAAACTGATACCTGATCAACCAGTTTATTGTTTGCTTCGGCTAAACGATTCTTTTCTATTAATAATGCGCTTCTTTCCCGGAGAATATCATCGTATTGACTTTTTAAGACATCATTAACTTCCTGTGCTTGGTCAACAAAAGCACTTTCCGAAACAGACCCAGGCAGATTTTCAATTGCATAGGTTTCAAGTTCACTATTTAACTCTCGCACCATTGCCTTTAGCTGATCCAATTGAGCCTTCATTTCCTTGCTTTCCTGTTCATAGCTCAGGTATTCCTCGAGTTTTTTTTGTGATTCAATAACAACTTCTTTAGGTTCTGCATTAAGTGTTTCAGATCGCAGAGGACTTTGATTGACGCTCAATTCATTAGTCAACTGGTTCAACTCTTCATTTTCTCTTTTTAGTTCATCAATCTGATTTGACATTTCAACTTTCGAACTTTTGCAGAGATTATACATTTCTCCGTATTGATCTCGTTCCTGTTTCAACATTGTTATCATGGCTGCATATTCTTCAAGCCGATTATTAAAGGATTCCTCGGCACTGCGTAAGTTTTCGGTTAAATTGCCGATAAAATCAGTTACTTGTTTTTTGTTGTATCCGCCCATTTCTTTTCCAAAAGATAATTTTGTTTGTGATTTTACTGATTTATCTCTGAGCTCATCTAAGGTTAGTTGTTCGGATTTTTTTGCCATGATTAATCATACCTTTCTAAATTACTGCCTGACAACGAGACGCTGATTGATTTCGAGCTTGTATCGATTGCAGGAACCAGACTTCAGCTCCAATACCCAGTATGCCATTTTGATTTGAGGACTAACTTTTCCAGGACCCATTTCTTGTTCCATATGCAATATATCCCCGTCTTTTGACAAAAATATCACATCAATCGGAAATTTCATTCCGAGGGTATGAACCTGGTTGCATTTATTTAGCAAAAGCCCTTGATTTTCAGTCAACCCGGCAGTTCTTAATAAACCAACTAACCGGGTAAAAAAGCGATCAGCTACTTTTACCTCACTGAATATTATCATATCATTTCTTAGGATAATACAATTTTTCATTATTATACCCCTTAACCAAACTGTTTGACAAGCTGTAAAATCGTGGGTCCCAACAGGACAATGAATAACACTGGGAGAACGAAAAACACCAACGGAATCATCATTTTTACCGGTGCTTTCATAGCTTTTTCCTCAGCTCGCTGTCTTCTTTTGATCCGCAATTCTTCTGATTGGGCCTTGAGCACATGATTAATGGGGATCCCTAATTGTTCAGCCTGAATAATTGATCCCACAAAGGTTTTTAATTCTTCAACCGAATTACGATCAGACAAACTCTTAAGGGCATCTTTTCGCGGTTTTCCAAAGTTGATTTCTGAATGGACAATATTCAGTTCCGCCACCAGCACCCCACTTAAACGCTCGCCGATTTTAATCAGGGCCGAATCAAAACCCAGCCCCGCTTCCATGGTGACACATAAAATATCCATAATATCCGGCAATTCATTGGAAATAGCACCTTGACGTTTATTAATCTTGAGTTTTAAAAATATTACCGGGAAAATAATTCCCAATAGCATACTAATAAAAACGAATAATAATTCATTTAAGATGTTCCATCTTGTCAATAAAGTCAGAAGAAATGCACCCATAAAAAAGCCTCCAAAAACCACAATCCGAATAGCATTATACTCATTGACAGCTAGTTGAGAACCGGCAAGCCTGAGATTTGTTTCGGTTTTTTTATTTTGAACACCACTTTTTTTAGGGAATAGGGATGAAATTTTCTTGATTAATGATTGATAGAAGGGCAGAATCACCCTTTGAAAAAATGGTTTTTCAAACTCATCACCCAAATCATTTTTATTTCTTTTTTTAATCGAATCAAGTCTTTTCTTTTTAGTATCAGCGACTCTTGCCTTATTATAAAAAATAATTAGAATCAGGATAAAAAGCAGAGCTGAAACACTTATTGCCAAAAACATCATTGAACTCCACCTCATTTCAATCTAAATATAATAATTGAATTTAATAATTAGAATTTTATATTGACAATTTTTCGAATCACCAGGTACCCGATAACCTCCATGACAAATGCAGTGACAACCATCCCAATACCGAGATTGGATTCAAAAAAAATCGTCACATAATCGGGATTAAACAGCAAAAATACAAGAATAATGGCTACTGGCATTAAACCTACTACGAGACCCGATGTTCTGGCAGTGGCAGTCAGAACTTTTATTTCGTTTTTAATTTTAAACCGTTCCTTGATTGTCCCAGAGATATTTGTCAAAATTTCCGAAAGATTACCCCCGGTTTGACGCTGAATAAGAATCGCCGAAACGATCATCATAAAGTTCTGGCTACCTATCTTTTCAGACAATCGGGTTAAAGATGTTTCAATGGAGCTTCCCAATTTTAATTCCTTGACAACCCGGCCAAATTCTTCCGAGATAGGATTTGGCATTTCGCTTGAAATACTGACCAGCGCCTGTTGAAAAGTGAGACCCGCCTTCAAACAGCTGCTCATGATACTGATGGCGTCAATCAGCTGCTGTTCAAACAATTCGACCCGTTTCGCTCTTTTTTTATTCACATACAACGGTGGCGTTAATAAACCAAAAATCAATAAGATAATTGAGAAGATAATATTACTACCCAGCATAAACAGCAGAGTTGAGGGAACGATCGCCAAAGCAAACCAGAACAGCAGAAATTCTGATGGCCTGATCAGAATTCCTGACATCGACAAGTCGTTTTCAAGTTTTTTAAGAACCTTATGTTTGGGCTTGTCGCGATTGCTTTTGACTTTTTTCAGACTTGCCAAATCTGAGTTTCTCAGGTTAGTCATCGCATCAAATCGCTTTTGCATTTGTCGCTTATCCGCAGAAAGAGCATACAGCAACAGCAATGCCAGAAAGAAAACAGTGATCATAATTAGTAAGGTGATCATTAAAGCATTCATTGTATTACCCCATCAAGTTCATTTATTCAATAAACCAATCATCATTGACCATAACGCCGTTATGAGCAATTTTCTCTAAACACCTGGGTTTTATACCCATGCTTTTAAACCGACCCTTGAATTTTCCGTCGGTGTCCAATTGCCCCGTCATTTCATAGCTGAAAATATCCTGCATAACGATAACATCCCCTTCCAGTCCGGTAACTTCGGTAATATTGACCACCTTTCTAGTTCCATCCCGGAGCCTGGATTGCTGGATAATAATGTCAATCGCTGAGGTCGTCTGATCACGGATTGCCCTTAAGGGCAAATCCATCCCTGACATTAACACCATGGTCTCAATCCGCGACAGGGAATCCCTCGGTGTATTCGCATGAATCGTGGTCAGAGAACCGTCGTGGCCGGTATTCATAGCCTGAAGCATATCAATCGTTTCCGCCGATCGGACTTCCCCGACAATGATTCGATCCGGCCGCATTCGGAGAGCGTTGACAACCAGTTCCCGAATCGAGACCTTGCCTCTTCCTTCCAGGTTGGACGGACGGCTTTCCAGGGTGATGACGTGATCCTGCAGCAGCCGAAGTTCAGCAGAGTCTTCAATGGTTATAATACGTTCATTATCAGGGATAAAACTGGAAAGAACGTTGAGCATGGTCGTTTTGCCGCTACCGGTCCCCCCCGAAACAATAATATTCAGTTTGCCTTTGACGCAGGCTTCCAAAAACGACAACATTTTTTTTGAGATCGAACCATAACCCAACAATTGATCCGTCGTGATCGGTTTTTTTGAGAATTTTCGAATCGTAATGACTGGTCCCACCAGGGAAAGCGGTGGAATGACCACGTTCACCCGGGAGCCATCCTGGAGCCGGGCATCCACCATCGGGCTCGATTCATCAATGTGCCGGCCGACCGACGAGACGATTCGGTCAATTACATTCATCACATGTTGATTATCTTTAAAAACCACCTGGGATAACTGAATCTTACCGCTTTTTTCAATATATACCCGGTTATATCCATTAACCATAATTTCTGAAATGTCCGGATCGTTCAAAAGAACTTCAAGTGGTCCATAGCCGATGATCTCATTAAGCAATTCTTCAGTAATCCTGCTGCGATCCAGCCGATTGATGTTTTCCGCTTCAACGGTCATGACATTTTCCAGGATTCTTAATATTTCAATGGTATTTTCTTTGCCGACCTTTTCAACCTTATTATTGTTGATTTCATTGATGACTTCCTGATGGACTCTGTTTTTCAGATCCTGGTGGATATCAACTTGATAAATTTCCTTTTTTCCTTCCTCCTGGGTATTGTCTTTTTGCCCCAGCCGCTGTTGCTCCATTCTTTCCAGAAGTCCCATTTTTCTACCTCACCTATTGATTCTTTTTAACTGACCCGGTGGTCAATTGTATTCACTACATAATTGGCAAGTTTTTTAAGATCTTTGCCGATTTCCGATTTTGGCGAGTCCAACACAATAGGAATTCCCTTGTTGTGAGCGGTCGTCGCCGTCTTAAAATCAAAAGCAATGGTGTTTTTAACCGGTTCGTTCAAAACCCGTTGCATATCTTTCAAACTGATTAATCCCTTTGTTAAACGATTGATAATTAATTCCGTTTTTTCTTTCTGCTGCAGGGACTCAAGAATATTAAGGGTGATTTTTGTATTACGTAAAGTGGAGATATCCTGAACTGAAACCAGTAGGACCAGGTTCGAATTCTCAATGGCAGCCATGGTTATATCACTGAACACCGGGGCCGTATCAATAAGAATATAATCATAAAACGGTCGCATGGTATTGATCATGGTTTCAATGTTTTTGGGTGACACATATTCAGCATACTCCGGGCTCTTTGGGGCACAGACAATACTGACCCCTGAATAGTGCAATGACATCATCCGCTTGATGGCATCAATGTCTCCGGCATCGTTACCTTGAGAAAGTTCGGATATGGTATCCTTCGGGTCAATGTCGAAATAGACATTAACATCCCCGAATTGAAGATCGGCATCAATAATGGCGACTTTTTTTCCCATTTTTGCCAGTGAAACAGCTAAATTCACAACGATACTTGTTTTTCCAATCCCACCTTTCGCACCAAAAATCGTGACGATTCGGGATTGCATGTTATTTGAACCAGCCATATCAGAATTTTCCATCCGGGATTTTTCCATAAAATGGGCTAATTCGATGTTTTCCGTCAATGCCTCGGCATCAATCGGGAACTGCAATACTTTTCGCACCCCAGCCAGCATGACTTTTTCAATCATACTTACATCAAAACTGTCACATAACAGGATCACTGCACAACCGGGAATCTTAATGTATATTTTTTCCGCCAAGTCGATGGCCGCTTTGTATTCATCTTCGCATTGAATAATCATCACATGGGGTTTTAAACTGATGGATTTCTCCAGGACATTTTCATCCAACTTTGAAAATCCGATAAATGCAACCTTGTCATTTCGCAGCAGGCTCTTAATTTCATAGATCCGATTGTCATTGTTCCCGACAATCATTACTTTTATCTTTTCCATCGGCTCACCCCATTTCATTTATTATCAATTGTAGAAATCTATTTTGTTATCAGATAAATCTAGGATGGATTTGGCGTTGTACCCAAAATAGCATGATCCACAGGCGAACGGAGAACCAGGCGATATTTCAGCTCCATACCAGTTAAAATTGCAGCATGCACTTTTTCAACCTGAGTTGCGGGAACTAATAGTGTCACTGATGTGTACTCACCACCTTTATCACCACTGCTTTTGGAACCAATTTCTAAAATTTCAATGTCTTCAACAACATACCGAGAACTGACCACGCCATTCTCTAACACCTGCGCGACAAGATCGACCCGGTCACCCTTTGTTAAAAAACCACCCACCCCGCGATCTTCATCGACTAGGATGGTTACCCCGCGATAATTAGGATCGATGGAATAGGATAAATTATTGTTTTCCTGGTTGGTGTCACTTAACCGACTTGTCAGAATCTGTTCATCAGCTTCAATGTTTTCTTTCGTAATCCGGCCTAAAACATCATCCTGATTTGCTATTGACAATTGATGCACCATTGCAACGGGTATTTCTGCTATTTTCAGCATTTCTTTTTCAATAACAGTGCCTTTGGGAATCGCCTGTGCCGCTAAAACAACCGGTTTTGTTTCCGGATTCTTTCCTTTTTCAAGCGATGTTGCAAACTGAAAAACAGCAAATCCTGTTATCAATGACACAATCAATGCGATTATTACGAGTTTTTTCATAGATTTCTCCATTCAACTTTAACTGGCTTTTGATAGTTATCTACCCAAAATTCAATCAATTAATAATTATTCTGAGAGGATCAAATTATATAATCCGAAATCCCCTTCTGAACCTTCACCGACATTACTTCCCGAAGAGGCTCCATTTGTTACCATATTTAAGAAAGACCCGGTAATTTCTCCTTTGTCCGTTTGATTTTCAAGTAGAAATGCAGCAAAACCCTCTACAACAACTGTTTGCTTATCAATCGCATAAGAATAGATGGGAACCTTGACAATTCTTGGGCAGGCTGGTTCGAAATTCTCAGTGGTACAGCCTGTTCCACCACTGAGAGCACCGAAATGGGTACAGCCAGCGTAGCGTTCATCAAACCCCTGAAAGGTCGGACCTTCCATGTTTCCTGGTTCTTTCAAAAGTACATCACCGACACTGATTTCACCGGCGTAACCCTGACTAATCCAAATCCGATAATCGTTTGCTCCGCCTCCTTGACCATTCAGATCCAGGGCTCCAAAAAAGGAAGGGTTATCGCTCCAAACGTTTTTTCCCCCGTATTTTAAGGTAACATGGGTCAGATTATTACTGACCAACCTGGCATCCATTTCTTCTTTTGTCAAACCAATTGGGGCAACACCGCTAGTTCGGATCACTGGAGAAAGTTTTGCAACAGCCGTTCTTGAGAGATCAAGATAATCAATCCCAAATATTTTGGCAAAATACATGGGCACGGATTTATCGACGGTTACGCGAATTTCAGTATATTGGCCATTACTGATTTTACCTAAAATAATATCATCTTGCGTTAAATCCCCAAATCCATTCAGACTGGCATAATCGATGGCACTGTTTTTAATCTGACTGATCTTTGCCGTATTACCGGTTTCGATGGGCAGTAACCGTCCCGACGAATATACTGCCGCATCTGCGGCTTTCTGCTGTTCGCCGGTGCTCAAAAAGGCCAATCCCAGATCAATTACCAATGCTAACATTCCAAATATAAAAACCATGGATACTGCTACAATTATCAATGCGTCGCCATGTTCTTCTTTTCTTATACATTTAAGAGACATCAGTTTTTTGAATAACTTAATGAGCTTTTTCATTTATTCCACCTTCATGGTGCAGGATGAAGAAAGATTCATGGTTTCACCCTGGACAAAAACGCCCACAATCGGCGTTAATATATTAACATCATCACTGATTTCAATGATTACATCTCCCAGGCGGGGATTTGAAGGGTTTGTAAAAGTAATGTTGATATCCACCGTATCGGAAATGTTTTCCGGTGCTATCGCCCGGATATGCTCTTCAATTGCCGTTTTGCTGGTTGAATGAACGATTGCATATCGTGCGCCCTCTCTTGAACTATAATCCATACTATTTTGGTTCATAAACAACCAACCAAAATCTATGATTGCACACAAAATCATAATCAAAATTGGCAGGGTGATCGCAAGCTCAACAATGGCTTGTCCGTCTTCTTTTTTTATCCTTTTGATTATGTTTGCAAACATTTTTCCTCCCCGATCTTCATAAATGAAGATCTTAATTTTAATGTCCTTTGAAACCCAACTTGTACAAATTTTTCATTCCATTAAAAAAGGCATATTGATTACGTCTGGCAGAAATCTCTACTCTGACGTTGCCAATATGCCACCGGTTTCTTCACAGTAAACACAATAACTACCTATAGACTTTATGCAGCTAATTGGGTTCCAATATCGGTAAAGAATTGACCAATTTGCGGTCCTAATAGCCAGATGGCGGCAATGGCTGCCAAAGCAATCCCGGCAATAATTAAGCCATACTCAACCATGCCCTGTCCATCTTCTTCTCTCATCATCCGTGTAAATACGTTTCTCATTTTAGTTTCTCCTTTTGCTTTTTTATAATTAAATTTTATTTGGTTATAGAATTTTAGATAAATTCAATTAAAACTTTATGCTGCCAACTGAGTTCCAATATCGGTAAAGAATTGACCAATTTGCGGTCCCAATAACCAAATGGCGGCAATGGCTGCCAGGGCAATCCCGGCGATAATTAAGCCATACTCAACCATACCCTGTCCATCTTCTTCTCTTATCATCCGTGTAAATACGCTTTTCATTTCGTTCTTCTCCTTCATTTTATAATTTATATCGTCTTATTTGATTATTTCAGATAAATTCTTTTAACGTTATGCCGCTAATTGGGTTCCGATATCGGTAAAGAATTGACCAATTTGTGGTCCCAGTAACCAGATGGCGGCAATGGCTGCCAAAGCAATCCCGGCGATGATTAAGCCATACTCTACCATACCTTGTCCATCTTCTTCTCTTATTATCCGTGTAAATACGCTTTTCATTTCATCTTCTCCTTTTCTTAATTTTATTATTTTGTCTAACTAATAAGTGCGATTATGCCGCTAATTGAGTTCCGATATCAGTGAACATCTGACCGATTTGTGGTCCCAGTAACCAGATAGCAGCAATGGCTGCCAAAGCAATCCCGGCAATAATTAAGCCATACTCAACCATACCCTGACCATCTTCTTCTCTCATCATTCGTGAAAATAGGTTTTTCATTTCTTTCTTCTCCTTAAAGTTATTGACTCGTAATCGTTAACATTTATTTTTAATCCTCAAAATAACATTCCAAATTCAAATAGATGATAGTTTGTATTTATAAGATTCAAAATTAAAACTGATACAAAACCGGATGCCATAAACGGGCCCAACGCAACTTTTGATTTTAAATTACCTTTTCCTCTGATAATCAAATAACATGCGTAGATCATCAGAAAGAATGTCATAATCATAATTGCTGATATAATGCCATAAGCCCCTAAACAAAAACCAACAGCTGCTGCATATTTTACGTCTCCCCAACCAGCGCCCTTTCCTATCATTGCCGTTAAGAAGAAAATAATAAAACCAATCAATAAACCAAAAACATTCATCGCGATACTTGTAATGGGTTGACCTATTATTATAAATGCCCCACCAACAAAGATTGTCATTAATACCAATTCGTTAGGGATTTTTTTATACTAATGTCCACCGCAGAAAGAATGATACAGATTGAAAAGAGCATCATATATTCCAGTGTTTGTGATTCTAGCCCGTTGAGTCTTATAAAGATCAGCCAAACGATTGAATTCAGCATCGCCCAAAACATGGTTTTAGAAAAGCTGCCTGAAAATTGATGGTGCATTAGTGTGTGAACTCTTTGCTCGATCAAGTACGAAGAAGATTTTTCCATCAACACCCCAACGACTGCTCCGATTAATATAATCAGTACTATTGTTGCAATTTGATTCATTAGCACACCTCCGTCAATTTTTGGTAATAAAAAAGCAACGTCTTTTGCGTTGCATTAAAGGCGAATTAAATACACCTATCTTCTGCAACTGGCTGTCATATAAAAAATTACTTAGACCCTATAGCTTTGCGTCCTTACCTTTCGATAAGTATGCTAAATATTCTATTGGGATCATAATAAGGCATAAATTTACTTATGTCAAGTGATATATTTATGATAATCCCTTTTTCGCCAATTTTAGCAGTAATATCTTGTTCATTATTTCTTGAGTAGTTTCTAAGCTCCAAAGTCTGCAATTCATTTTAAGCGTCGATGTTTCCCGACCTTCATTCGCTTATTGATTAATTATGTTGTAAATATTTGTTATATATTTATCAATTATCCATTGTATTATAATAATCTAATGTTACCGCCATTTCTTATCCTATCTGCTTCTAAGTTCCGAATTGAATATGATTTGAAATAGAATGCTCTCAAAATTAATTTATGATATTGATTATAGTATGTGTATATAATTGCATCATCGACTAGTCTTTCATTTACTCCCAAAAACTTCCTTAATAAAAGATTAAATTATTGACATCAGAGGAATGTTATGTTAAATTTTGGTCATGTTAGAATAGTCTAACAACTATAATTAATGGAGGTTATTATGAGCATTGTTATCATTGGCGGAAATGATCGGATGATTTATCAATATAAGGACCTATGTAAAGAATATGACTGCCGGGCAAAAGTATTCACACAAATGCAGGGCGCTATGAAAAAGAAAATTGGCGTTCCGGATTTAATTGTATTATTCACAGGTACCGTTTCTCATAAGATGGTAAACTGTGCGACTTTCGAAGCGAAAAGATTGAACTTGCCTTTGGCCCGCTCGCATACAAGCAGCCTGGCTGCTTTAAGAAATATTCTTGAAGAGCATTGTTCTCATTGTGAAAAATGTGACGGATGTACCATAAAATCAGCATCCTTAAGTGCGAAACCATGAATATTTTAGAAAAAGAAATTATTCAGCACTGTTCACCGACCTTGGCCGGTATGAAAACCGGCAATCTATTCGGTTATCCGTATAATGACTATAACTATCTGCACAATCAGATTTTAGCTTTGAATACTGCCCTCAATCCACGGGGTGTTTTTATTAAAATACTTAATAAAAATACAAATCGAGTATTAATCTATGTTTATCGCAAAAATCGTTTGGCTGGTGATCTGTTATGTCCAATGGTTCAGATATTTCTCAAAAACATCGGTTATGATACTGAAAATTTAGATTATTGCTTATTCTATTTATCAACACGTATTCAGAACTCCAGTGACTTCCCCCACGAAATCGGATTATTTTTAAGTTATCCTTTTGAAGATGTCCTCGGATTTATTAATCACAAAGGCAGAAATTGTAAACTCTGTGGATATTGGAAAGTATATTGCAACGAAAATGAAAAAATAAAGCTCTTTAACAAATATAAAAAATGCACTCAAACATATTGTCAACGTTCACTTAATGGATCTTCTATTCTGAGGCTGACTGTCGCTGCTTAACGACATGGCAATTTTGTTTGTCTTCTTCAGTTAAGATACTCTTTTCAGTTTAGTTTAAGAGGTCATCCAATTTGTTTGACAAGCAAATTCGGATAACTCTAAGAGTGATTTTTCTCTCATTTCCCAGAGTCACGCGCCGCCCCAGGTCATACTGAATTCCTTTTATTTGCTAATGTTTGCTCTTTTATCGCTTCTTTTTAAAATGAATTGATTACCAATTGCAAATAATACTGCCAACAGCAATAAGCAAATTGACGATACGATAAATTTAGTACTCAGGCTTTCTCTGACAGTCGGTAAGGTTACCATATTAAAAAGCAGTGGTGAAACAAACATCCCTAAATTGACAGCTGCGGTAACTAGCGCAATAGCAGTCGACTGCATCCCATTTTTGACTGCTATGGCCGCCATAAAAATACCGGTTGGCATCACAATGCCAATCCCGAAACCGATCAGGATAGCGGCCATAAAAATACTTGCCAATGTGCCTTGGATATATATAAGTCCCATGCCCAATCCCACCACGGCGATTCCAATGGGGATCGCCATTGTTTTTAACCAGCGTTTCAGCTTACCGTATTGAAGGCCGACGATCATCCCAGAAGCGGAAACGGCAGTATTGATCATTCCGCTGAGCGTGGCATCACCATAGCCTTTACTGACCACCAGTAGGGCGATATTTGTCTGGAAAACGAAAAAGAAACTGCCAAACAAAAAGATAAAAAACGCAATAAAATAGACGCTGGCATTAAGTTTCCCAGGTTCGTCCGGATTTTTGGGGAGATTCGCCCGGACTGGGCAATCGTGAGGAAGGTTTTTAATCACAATTAAAAGAACCGGTAAAAAAGCCAGATAGACCAGATAGGCATGATTCCATTTGATATTTGCCAGTAGACCCGAGGTGAACAGAAACACCATACTGCCGCCATTGAGAAATGCCGACTGGAGTCCCATCATTGCACCGCTTTCCTCACCGGTAAAATAGTCTGTGATTAAGGCCATTGTCATAGTTGCGTTGATTCCCTGGGCAATACCAATTAAAACGCTTGATAGTAATAAAAAACCCATCGCCAGCGGTCCCAGGAACAAAGCAATCACCCCCCCAATTAAGCCGTTGGCGAGACTGAAAATGACGAGGCTTTTTTTTGAAATCCGCATCGATAAGGGGCCCGCTGCAAAAGCAAAAATCAGTCCCAAAAGTGCTGGAAGGGTTAACACCATCTGAATAATAGATTTTTCAACATCAGAAAAATGCAGTAGAATATCTGCTAAAATAGCAGACGCTGTCATTGATATCATTAAAAGCGATGAAATTGATAAAATCGCCAGTTTTATTCGTTTCGTTTCCTTAGTTTTCAATGGCAACTCCATTTTTAAAATGTACTGATTTTTTTAATTTATTTTATCAACTATTTCTTACCCCTGCTGACATAGAATATTCGATGATTAAAGCAGCTACTATAAAGACTCAACATCATATTATGTCAAACCACATTTTTTATTCAAAAAAAGAGAGGAATTCCTCTCTTTTTTAATACTAAACCTTATGTGATTGGTCTAATTTCGGATAATCTCAATCTTATAACCGTCGGGATCGGTAATGAAATAATAACGGGGTTTACCATCGCCGCTGAGTCCTTTAGGCTGGGTGGGTTGATAGCCCTTTGCTTCGTGGGCGGCCCAGGAGGCCTCAAGATCATCGACAAGTACCGCTAAATGACCATATGCAGTTCCCAAATCATAGGGGGCTACTTGCCCATAGTTATACGTTAGTTCCAACTGATGACCGTTGGGATTGCCATCACCTAAAAATACCAGGGTAAATTCATAGGTTGGCTCGTCCCGACGCTTCACTTCCTCAAATCCCAAGGCTTCTTTATAAAACCCCAGCGAGCGTTCCAAATCCAAGACCCGAATCATCGTATGTGCCATTTTGTAGTTTCCCATATTAATCTCCTTCTATTTCAATTTAATTTACTATTTTAGCTAATCTACCCAATTAAACCAGCGGATTGAGCAAGGTTTTGTAAAAAGCATAGGCTTTGGAAGATTTTCCGATACAGTAACCAATATAGTGCTCCAGCAGATCATTAATTTTTATCGCCTCGGCCGGGCTGACCTCCCGATCTTTTAGTTGTTTGATCGGCTGTCTTAAAAAATCCTGGAGCAGTTCAAGCATGCCGGGGTTCAGCTTATAAAGATATCCCTCTGTTTGTTCCCGGCAGCCGCTACAGATAATCCCATTGTTTTCAATGCTGAAGAGGCTTAAATCCTGATCACCCTGACAAATCATGCATTTTTCCAGAACCGGGCGATAGCCTAAATAGCTGACCAGTTTCATCTGAAAGGCGCCCACTAAGACCAGGTCGTTTTTGGCTTTTCCGCCAGACATATAAAATAATACGTGGAGCAGAAGTTTTAAAATTTCCGGACTTTTCTGGAAAAATTCGTAGGCATTATACATCAGATCCAGCAAATAAGAAGCCAGTGCCATTTTGGTCAGATCATTCCGTAACGGATAAAAAGCCTCAATTAAATTGGACTGATTGATGATGCCAAAGTTCTTACCGGGATAGTAAACAAATTCACTGTAGGCAAAGATCTGGGTGCTGGCCAGCAGGCCGCTTTTCTGACGGCGGACGCCCCGGGCAATGCATTGAATCTTGCCTTCATCTTCGGTAAAGATAGTCAGAATTTTATCCTGTTCTTTATAGGGCTGCTCTTTAATGACCAGTCCCTTTGTCTTAATCAATGCCATGATTCTCCCAACCAGAGGATTTATTCAAAATAGCCTAAATCTTTCAGATCAAAATTCTTATCTCGCCAATCAGAGCGCACCTTCACCCAAAGCTGCAGATTGATCTGTGATTTGAGGAAAAACTCGATATCTTTTCGGGCTTGAGTGCCAATCTTGGTCAGCATCGAACCACCTTTTCCGATCAGAATGCCCTTGTGGGTTTTTCGCTCACAGAAAATGGTGGCTTCGATGTCAATAATATCCTTCCCTTTACGGGGTTTCATGGCGGTTACTTCCACGGCGATACCATGGGGAACCTCATCATTTAAAAGGTTCAGGAGTTTTTCCCGGATCAGTTCCTGAACAATCCAGCGTTCTGACTGGTCAATGATCATATCGGCCGGGAAAAACATCGGTCCCGGACTGAGCAGTCCGGTGATCAGGTCCAGCAGTTCTTTGACCCCATCGCCCTGAACAGCGGAAATGGGAATGATCGCCCTAAGAAAATCATATTTTTGATAGGCCGCTATGGTGATTAACACATCTTCCTTGGGCAGCAAATCGATTTTATTGATGACTAAAATAACCGGCGTCTTACTGGCCTTGAGTTTTTCCAGAATATAATGGTCCCCCGGTCCAATTTTTGTTTCCGGCTCGACCAGATATAAGACCACATCCACATCAGATACGGTGTTTTCAGCGGCTTTTTGCATGTAGTCGCCTAACCGGTTTTTGGGGCGGTGCATCCCAGGGGTATCGATAAAGACCATCTGGGCCTGTTCATCAGTATAAATACAGCGGATGGCGTTTCGGGTGGTTTGGGGTTTGGCCGAAGTAATCACCAGTTTTTCCCCCATAATATTATTAAGCAGGGTCGATTTTCCTACATTTGGGCGGCCGACAATGCTGATAAATCCGGATTTAAAGTTCTCGTTCATAATTCACATTCTTTCTCTGGTTAAAAAAACCAATAAATAATTTTCGGTAAAAAAATAATCAGTCCCACACAAACCGACATAATGGCTGCCACCATAACAGCACCGGCGGCGGTGTCTTTGGCGACCTTGGCCAGGTGATGGTATTCCTCGGTATAAAGATCCACCAGCGTTTCGATGGCGGTGTTGATGATTTCCAGGATAAAGACAAAGCCAATCACAATCACCAGCGCCAGCCATTCATAATTTTCGATTTTAAAAATAAAACCAAAGGCAACAGTTAATACCCCGACGCCAAAATGAATACGCATATTAGGCTGGGTTTTAAGGGTGTGTAAAATACCTTCAATGGCAAAAGAAAAACTCTTTTTTAACTTTCTTCTGATCTTTTCCACCTCCTGATTTATAGTTACTGATTAGGATAAAATTTATGAAGGCTTCCTGTTGGTTTCGTATCTAGTCGTCACCCATAATTTCTTTTTCGATCCGGCGCATTGCCGATTTATCATCACCTTCCATATGGTCATAACCTAACAGATGCAGAACACTATGCACCGAAAGATAGGAAAGCTCCCGGGTCAGGGTGTTACCGTATTCTTCCGCCTGAGTTTCAGCCTGCTCGACACAGATAACAATATCCCCCAGCAGCAGGGGCAGAAAGGGATTATCTTTTATAATCACGTCCCGATTAAGAATAAAATCCTCATACATCGGAAACGACAGCACATCAGTGACCGCATCTTTACCGCGGTACTCCGAGTTCAGATCTTTTATTTCGGAGGCACTGACAAATGAAAAACTCACCTCGCACTCCACTTGAATTTCCTGGTGAAGCAGGACCCGCACCATGGCGTCTTCAATTTCTTCCAGGATGGTGTCGGCAATTTCAAACTCACTGCGATTATCATAAGCTACTACGAGCATATTATTTCCTCTCTGGTTTTCGTTTATTTATTTCTTTTTTTGTTGGCCGCTTTGGTAATGGCTTCTTCTCTCGCAGCAGCCCGCATAGCGGATTTTTTGGCATCTGTTAAGGGCGTTTTTTCTGGAATCAGCTCATCATAGGGCGGGGTTGTCATGTGAGAAAGCATGCCAAAACCATGGTTATAGTCAATTATGGTAATACTCCCCAGTTTAATATCAAAATGCCATTTGCAGTCAAGGGGCAGATTCAGCATGTTAGTAAGCATGCCGTGAATAGTGCCGCCATGGGCCACCATCAAAACTGTTTCACCCTCATTCAATTCAGCTAAAAATTCAGCGCAGAGATCATGATATTCCCGTTGACTCTGGCCCTCAGGCACTGCAAAATCTTTATAATTCGCCATCCATTGATCCCACTCTGACTCGAAGATTTCAATGCATTCGTCCCGGGTTTTCCCTTCAAAAATACCGAAGTTGAATTCCCGGAGCCGGCGATCGACCTGAATCTTCTTTCCAGTTGATGCTCCAACTTCCTGAGCGATTTTAAAGGCCCGGGAGGTGGGACTGGCAAAGATTTTATCAAATGACAGTTTCTTATCCAGCGCAATCAATTCTTCCACCAACAGTTCTTTCATTGCCTCACCCCGGGGCGTATATTCAGATTCGGTGTGGCCATTGAGGCGATGCTCCACATTTCCATATGTTTCTACATGTCTTACCAGTACAAGTTTCATCTATTCTTCCTTACGTAATTTTTAAGCTTTTCCTATATTATAACTCATTTTAATCCGGGAAACCAAAATATTTTTGCCAACCATCACCTTTTTAGTTATAATTAATATAGTACCTTTAGAAAGGAAGTCACCATGGAAAATACTAAAAAACAAGCTCTTTGGGCTGATTTGGGTCTCGTGGCAGTGGCATTTGTCTGGGGCAGCGGTTTTGTTGCTTCAAAAAATGCCCTGGATTCGATGTCGCCGATGATGTTGATGGCGGTCAGATTTACGGTCGCCGCCCTATTATCTGGATTTATCTTCCGGAGAAACTTAAAAAACATCTCTAAAGAAACAATTAAGGCCGGTTGTGTGATCGGATTTTTTCTATTTACCGCCTTTGCTGCCCAAATGATTGGTCTTCAATATATGCTCGCCGGTAAACAGGCCTTTTTAACCGCCACCAATGTCATTATGGTACCCTTTATTTATTGGGCGGTCAAAAAACAAAAACCGGATCAGTATAATTTTGTGGCGGCCTTTATTATGCTGCTGGGACTAGCCCTGCTGACCATGGATTTTTCCATTGGTTTTTCCTTCAATCCCGGGGATGCCTTGACGGTTCTTTGTGCCTTTTTATATGCCTGTCACATTGTAGTGGTGGGAATCTACTCAAAACAGCACGATCCGATTGCTCTGACGGTGATTCAACTCGGCTTTGCAGCGGTGGTTTCCTTAGCCTACGTTTTTGTCTCTGGTGAACTTACCCTGGCTATCCCCGTGCCCGGTCTCTTGAATGGCTTGTATCTGGGGATATTCTGCACCTTCCTGGCATTTTTAGGGCAGACGGTGGCGCAGAAATATACCAATTCCACCCATGCGGCCATTATCCTCAGTCTGGAGGCCGTTTTCGGAAGCCTATTATCCATTCTTATCCTTGGCGATAACTTCACTTCTCTGATGTTTTTGGGCTGTCTGATCATTTTTATGGGGATTCTTACCGCTGAAACCAAGTGGTCTTTTCTTAAGCCATTTTTTCTTAAAACAAAACCGGAAAATCCTGAAAAAATCACCGAGATTTAGCTTTTTCTTTACAGATTTATTCTCAATATGCTATGATAACCTCCAATTGCAAGAATAATTGCAGAGGAGGTTTTTTTTTGAAAACTCAATTTAATATTGGAAATCTGGAATTTTCCAAACCGATCGTCCAGGGTGGCATGGGAATTGGTATTTCCCTTTCCAACCTGGCTGGAAACGTCTCAAAGTTTGGTGGTCTTGGTGTTTTGTCTGGCGTCGAAATGGGCTCTGATTACCCGGACTATCAGAAAAATCCCAGAGGAGCCAACCGGCAGGCCATGGTGGATCACTTTAAGCGGGCTAAAGAAATTTCCGGCAATCGTCCCATTGGGATTAATATTATGGTGGCTTTGACCCAATACGAGCAACTGGTCAAGGATGCCGTGCGAACCGGTTATGACATTATTTTTGCCGGTGCTGGTCTACCCTTAACGCTACCGGAACTGACCCGCGATTCCTTAACCAAGATCGCCCCGATTATTTCTTCCAAACGGGTGGCCAAACTGATTTTAAAACACTGGTGGCGTCACTATGAAGTTGCCCCGGATGCTATTGTCCTGGAAGGTCCCCTGGCTGGCGGTCATCTAGGTTTTAAAAATGAAGATCTCACCCCGGAACGGCTGGCTGAACAAGCGCTGCCATCCCTTATTCCCGGCGTTCTTGAAGAAATCAAACCCTATGAAGATCTGGTCGGACGACATATTCCCTTAATCGCCGGCGGCGGTATTACCACAGCAGCCGATGTCCGGGAAACCCTAGCAGCAGGTGCCGATGCGGTGCAGATCGGTTCCCGATTCGTAGCCACTGCCGAATGCGATGCCTCCCCGGCATTTAAAGAAGCCATTGTCAATGCTAAACAAACCGATATCGAAATCATTGTCAGTCCCGCTGGTTTGCCGGGTCGGGCGATCCATAACCGCTTTCTGGAAGAAGTTAAAGCCGGGCTGCGGCATCCCAAAAACTGTCCTATTAATTGTATTAAATCCTGTGATTACAAAACCGCTCCCTACTGTATCGGCCTGGCGCTGATTGCCGGAAAAGAGGGTGATCTCGATAATGGCTATGTTTTTTCCGGAGCCAATGCCTACAAGATCGATGAAATCACAACCGTAGAAGCCTTAATGAATGAATTAACGAAAAAACTAGATTAAATAAATGATCTGCTAATCGTTATTCATTTATCGATCCGGCAAATCTTAATGGGCCCTAAGAAAACCGTTAATATCTGAGCTTTTCTTGACAAATATTTTTTTAAGGCTATAATTAGTTAGACAATCTAATGATATTGGAGGTGACCCTTTGGACTCTTTTTCTTCCCAACTCAACGCAGTTTTGGTCGATACATTCAATAATATTTTAAAGTTTGAAGAGGATTTGCTCAAACAATCAACGAATATTGATTTATCAATCAACGAAATGCACCTGATTGAGCATGTGGGAAAAAATAAAAATGATGGAAGGACCATTAGTGATCTTGCCCAAAGCCTTAATATTACCCTCCCTTCTGTGACCGTGGCTATCAATAAACTGGTCAAAAAAGGGTATGTAAAGAAAGAAAAGAGCAATACCGATGGACGGGTTGTATACGTCCGGCTCACCGACAAGGGTTTGCGGATCGATAAAATTCACCAGTACTTTCATGTAAAAATGGTGAAAGATATTTCAAAAGAAATGACCGATGAAGAGAAAGAAGTTTTAATTCACGGCATGGAAAAATTAAATGGTTTTTTCAGAAAAAAATTATCAAGGTTATCTGACGTAAACGAAACGTCTGAGCCTTGATGCTTGGAGGAACAAATGTCCTTTACAATTATCGGTACCGGTTCTGCATTGCCAAAAACAATCCAGACCAATGAAGACCTCGCCCAGTTTCTGGATACATCCCACAATTGGATTGTTTCCAGAACTGGCATCGAAGCGCGACATATATGCGTCGACGAATCCATTTTGGACATCGCTCTGGAAGCCAGTGTGAATGCCCTGGAAAATGCCCAAATCAAACCAGCGGAACTTGATCTGATTATCTGCCCCACCCTTGGCGGCGATACCGTCACCCCTTCTCTGGCCTGCCTGATTCAGGAACAACTGGGTGCAACCTGCCCCAGTTTTGATCTGAATGCGGCCTGTTCCGGCTTTGTCTATGGGCTGGATGTGGCGGATGCTTATTTTGCCCGGAATGATGACCTGAAAATCCTGGTCATTGCCGTGGACGCCATGTCCAAACTGGTGGACTGGCAGGATCGGGGTACCGCTGTACTTTTTGGAGACGGAGCCGGTGCCGCCGTACTGGCCAGTGGGAAGAGCCTGAAAGCCATCCAGCTGACCGCCGTCGGAAATCAGCATGCCTTAAGTATTCCCTGGCCTAAGGGTAATCATCCCCTGACCAAACTTCAGACCAATCCAGCCCCCTATCTGCTGATGGACGGGCCCGAAGTTTATCGCTTTGCAGTAGCTGCCATCTGCAGTGACTTACGCTCAGTGGCAAAAGCCGCCGGCATCGAACTGGCAGATATCGATTATATCATTCCCCATCAGGCCAACTTGCGGATTATCGAAGGGGCCGCCAAACGCCTGAAATTGCCAATGGACAAATTTGTCCTGCGAGTCAACGGCTGCGGCAACACCTCAGCCGCCAGTATCCCCCTGGTTCTGGATGAACTTAACCGCAATAAAACCTTTAAACCCGGCACCCGGATTGCCTTAACCGCTTTCGGCGGTGGCCTGACAACCGGCGCCTGCGTTATCGAATGGGCCTGATGTGGTCTGTTTGCAATTATAATTATATAAACAACTAACCCCATCTCAATCAAAAATTTATTTTATAATCTTAGGAGGATTAATCAAATGGTATTAGAAAAAGTAGTGGAAATTTTACGGAATTACAAAGATGAACAAGACTTGGAAGTAACAATGGATTCAACATTCGAAGAACTGGAACTGGATTCTCTGGATACCGTCGAATTAGTGATGGAAATTGAAGAAGCCTTTGATACCAGCATTGAAATGGATGGCGAAATTAAGACCATTGGTGATGTGGTAACCCTGATCGAAAAAGCAATCGCTTAGGTGAAATAGTATGATTAAAACACCACTCTGCGATCTTTTAAACATTGAATTTCCCATTCTTCAAGGAGGAATGGCATGGATATCCGATGCTCAGCTTGCAGCTGCCGTGTCAAATGCAGGTGGTTTAGGGCTTATTTCATCAATGAACGCCGATGAAAATTGGCTACGCAATGAAATTCAAAAGGCCAAAAGCCTGACCGATAAACCCTTTGGGGTCAATGTGATGTTGATGAATCCTCATGTGGATAAAATTGCTCAGGTTCTGATTGATGAAAAGGTTCCGGTTGTAACAACCGGAGCCGGTAATCCGGGTAAATTCATGAAGCTGTGGATTGAAGCCGGTATCAAGGTTATTCCGGTGGTACCTTCGACCGGATTGGCCCGCTTTTCTGAACGGGCTGGCGCCACGGCGGTAATTGCCGAAGGCGGCGAATCCGGCGGTCATGTCGGTGAAATGTCCACCATGCCACTAATTCCCCAGGTCTGTGATGCGGTTTCGATTCCGGTGATTGCCGCTGGCGGGATTGGCGATGGTCGGGGCATTGCCGCCGCCTTAATGCTGGGCGCGGTGGGAGTTCAACTGGGCACCCGTTTTCTAGTCGCCCACGAAACCAACATCCACGAAAACTATAAAGATAAAATTATTAAAGCCAAAGATATTGATACCACCCTCAGCGGCCGATCATTGGGTCATCCGGTCCGTTCCTTAAAAACAACCTTTTCCAAAGACTTTATTAAAGCGGAAAATGATCCTAATACGCCGCCAGAAGTTCTGGAAGAATACGGTCGGGGTGCACTTCGCATTGCCGCTCAGGAAGGTGATTCTCAAAAAGGTTGCTTCATGGCTGGTCAGATTGCTGGTATGATAAAAGAAAAACAAAGCGTGAAGGAAATCATTTTAACACTGACTCAAGAAACAGAAACAGTTTTAAAAGGAGGATTACAATGGGTAAAATAGCACTGCTCTTCCCCGGTCAGGGTTCACAGTATGTTGGTATGGGCAAACCCCTTTACGAACTCAGTCCATGCTCCCGGGAAATTTTTGATCAGGTTGATGTCATTCATCCTGGCACCTCAAAACTCTGTTTTGAGGGTCCGGCTGAAGCGCTCAACCAAACCAAAAACACCCAACCCAGTATTTTTGCAGTGGAGCTGGCCGCGCTGGCGGCCTTGAAATGTGTTGGGGTCGAAGTCCAGGGGATCGCCGGATTTTCACTGGGGGAAGTAACCGGTCTGGTGGCGTCCGGCGTTCTATCGATGGAAGACGGATTGAAGTTTGTTAAAAAACGTGGTCAAGCCATGGAGGAGGCGGCTCAAATGACGCCAGCGGCTATGGTAGCGGTGTTAAAACTTGACAACATTAAAGTTGAAACACTCTGCAAAGAGTTCAACCAATGCTATCCGGTTAATTATAATTGTCCCGGGCAGTTGGTTGTTGCACTGCTGAAGGAAGATCAGGAATTGTTTTTAACTCGTGTGAAAGAGCTGGGCGGTCGAGGTATTCCCTTAACGCTGTCTGGTGGCTTCCACTCACCATTTATGACTTATGCTACCAAGCTACTGGAAAAGAAAATCTATGAATTGAGGTTTTCTGAAGGGGCCATCCCCCTCTATTCCAATGCTTCTGCAAAACCCTACCCCGCAGCTCCGGTGGATATCCGTTCCAATATTCTTCACCAGATCAATCATCCGGTGTTATGGGAACAAACCATGCACAATATGATTGCCGACGGATTTACCACCTTTATTGAATGCGGACCCGGCAAAACCCTAAGTGGCTTTATGAAAAAAATTGATAAATCGGTTACCTGTTATCATGTTGAAACATTGCTGACTGATTATCTTGAAGCGAAAAACGCAGGAAAGGAATGGTCTTTTGTATGTTAACAGGAAAAACCGCACTGGTTACCGGCGGTGCAAAAGGAATTGGACGGTCCATTGCCCTTAAAATTGCCCAGGCCCATGGAAATGTAGCTATTATGTATCGAGGCAGCCAGAAAAATGCTGAACAAACCATTGAAGAACTGCTGGCGCTGGGTATCCAGGCCAAAAGTTATCAATGTGATGTCGCTGACTTTAACGCCACCAAAGAACTGGTAGCCCAGGTCATCAAAGATTTTGGTGGATTGGATATCCTGGTGAATAATGCCGGCATTACCAATGACAAATTGTTAATCGCCATGAAAGAAGAAGATTTCGACAGCGTCATTAACACCAACTTAAAAGGCGCCTTCAACATGACCAAACACGTTGGTGCCTACCTGCTCAAGCAGCGCAAAGGCCGAATTATCAATATTTCCTCAGTTTCCGGCCTGATGGGCAACATCGGACAATGCAATTATGCCGCTGCTAAAGCGGGTCTCATCGGCCTGACAAAGTCAGCTGCCAAAGAAATGGCCCTGCGGGGAGTCACCTGCAATGCCATTGCCCCGGGTTTTATCGATACCGATATGACCAAAGAATTAAAACCAGAAATTAAAGCAGAAATTCTCAAGCAAATTCCCTTAAAACGTTTAGGACAGGCCGACGACATCGCCAATCTTTGCGTTTATTTAAGTAGCGATTTATCAGGCTATATTACAGGAGAAGTCATTAAAGTTGATGGCGGTCTCTATATTTAGGAGTAATCAATGAATCGACGAGTTGTTATAACAGGATGTGGTGCCGTTTCTCCAGTGGGTAGCACTGTAGATCGTTTTTGGGAAAACCTGAAAAACGGAGAATGCGGCATCGACTTTATTAAAAAATTTGATACCACCGACTTAAAAGTGAAAATTGCAGGTGAGGTTCTTGATTTTGAACCCCTTGACTATATTAAAAAAAATGAAATCCGCAAAACCGATTTATTTACCCAATATGGCATTGGTGCGGCTGTCCAGGCGATGGAAGACAGCGGTGTTCAGGCTCATGTGGACCCCACCCGACTGGGCGTTTTTATTGGTTCCGGCATTGGCGGCATTCATACCTTTATTGATGAATGCCATAAAATGGATACCAAAGGTCCCAGTCGGATTTCGCCTTTTTTTATCCCGATGATGATTTCAAATATCGCTGCGGGTACCATTGCCATTCGCTATAATGCCCAGGGTCCTTGTTTGCCCATTGTTACGGCCTGTGCCACTGGTACCCATTCGATTGGGGAAGCCTTCCGGAGTATTAAGCACGGTTATGCCGATGCCATTATTGCCGGCGGCACTGAAGCCAGTATCTCACCCCTGTCGGTGGCCGGCTTCACCAATTTAACAGCCCTGACAACCGTGAATGATCCGGCCCGGGCCTCCATTCCCTTTGACAAAAACCGCAGCGGTTTTGTGATGGGTGAAGGCGCCGGCGCAGTGGTCCTGGAAGAACGGGAATCGGCCCTGAACCGCGGCGCTAAAATCTACGGTGAAGTTGTCGGCTACGGCAATACCTGTGATGCCTACCATATTACGGCGCCCCATCCCGATGCCATCGGCGGAACTCGGGCCATCAGCCTGGCCATGGCAGAAGCAGTCAGTGCGGGCGTTAAGTTTGAGGAAGCTCAGATTTATGTAAACGCCCACGGTACCAGCACCCCACTTAATGATAAATCAGAAACCATCGCCATTAAAAATGCTCTGGGTGAACATATCAGTCGCACCCTGGTCAGCTCCACCAAATCAATGACTGGCCATATGTTGGGAGCCGCCGGCGCCATCGAAGCGATCGCCTCGGTGATGGCCTTAAAAGACGGCATTATCCCCCCCACCATTGGTTATCAGGAAGCTGATCCGGACTGTGATCTGGATTATGTCCCCAATCAGAAACGGGCCGTCCAGAGTGATGTTGCCCTGTCCATTTCGCTTGGATTTGGTGGTCACAATGCTTGTCTGGCATTTGTTAGATAGAGGAGAATAAACTATGGAATTAAATACCGAAACCATTCAGGCCCTGGCCAAGATCATGTCTGAAGAAAAGCTCACTAGTCTGGCCCTTGATCAGGGAAACCTGAAGATCGAAATGAAACGGGAAATCGGGTCGACGCAACCAGCCGGGATTACTTATCAGGAACCCCCGACGGCAGCATCTGCACCACTTCCTCATCATACCCAGCCGGTGGCGGCTGAAGCCATTGAGATCTCTGAAACTGCCCACTGGAAAGAAATAAAATCGCCGATGGTGGGTGTTTTCTACCAAAGCAGTCAACCCGACAATCCCGCCTATGTGACTAAGGGCCAGCACTTTTCCGAAGGCGACACCCTGTGTATCATCGAAGCGATGAAGCTGATGAACGAAATTACCGCCGAAACTCCCGGAACCATTATGGAAGTCTGCGTCGGCAACGGCCAGGTCGTCGAATTCGGCCAGGTGCTCTATCGCATCGTCGAAGACTAAATTTTAGACAGCGTTACTAAGTTACTAAACCAGTACCGACAATTGTTACATCATGTTGTACGCATCGGAGCGGACACGGCAGAGCCTGTCCGATTCCGCGGCGAACAACAGATTAACAATTGATCGGTACGGTAGTTTACACCAACCTACACCGTACCGATCCTGATCGGTGCGGCTAAATCTTGTTAACGGTCTGAAAAATTACTAAACGGAATTTTATATAAAATTCAGAAGGAAATCAGAATGAAACGTGATGAATTAAAGAAGATCCTGCCTCACCGGGAGCCGATGCTCCTGATTGACGAGGCTGAAAAAATAGATGATACCACCGCCACTGGTCGCTACACCGTAACCGGCGACGAGTTTTTTTTGCAGGGACATTTTCCCGGTAACCCGGTCGTACCCGGTGTTATTCTTTGTGAAATTATGGCGCAGACCTGCTGCGTTTTAATGACCGATCTCGATGGTACCAACAAGACTCCCTACTTTACCGGTCTGAATAAGGTAAAGTTTAAAGAAAAGGTCTTCCCCGGTGATACCATTGAAATCACCTGCAGCATTACCCGGTCCAAGGCGCCTTTTTATTTTGCCAGCGGCTCCGGTTCGGTCAATGGCAAGATCGCCGTGGTGGGAGACTTCTCTTTTGCCCTGATTGAGTAAGGAGGGCGGCTGTGTTTTCTAAAATACTGATAGCCAATCGGGGCGAAATTGCCCTGCGGATTATCCGCGCCTGTAAAGAAATGGGCGTGGCTACCGTTGCCGTCTTCTCCACCGCTGATGAAAACAGCCTCCATGTAAGTTTGGCCGATGAAAGTATTTGTATAGGCCCGGCGGCGGTTACTGACTCATATTTGAATATTTCGGCGATCTTATCTGCGGCGGTGTTGACTGGAGCAGAAGCCATCCATCCCGGCTACGGACTGCTTTCGGAAAACCCCAAGTTCGCCCGGCTGTGCGCCCAATGCGGCATCGCCTTTATCGGACCGACCTGGGAAATCATCCAGAAAATGGGCGATAAGGATCAGGCCCGCACCACCATGGCAGCTGCCGGGGTCCCGATTGTCCCCGGTACCGACATCATCAATGATCCGGATGAAGCCCATCAAAAAGCGGATGAAATCGGCTATCCGCTATTAGTCAAAGCCCGCTCCGGCGGCGGCGGCAAGGGGATCCGCCTGGTCGAACGATCCGAAGATTTTCTCAACGAATATGCTCTGGCCCGGCAGGAAGCACAAAATGCTTTCAATGACGATGGGGTTTATTTGGAAAAATTTTTAACCCGGGTCAAACATATCGAAATTCAATTACTGTGCGATCAGCATCAGCATGTTGTGGCCCTGGGCGAGCGGGAATGCTCGATCCAGCGTAAAAATCAGAAGCTGCTGGAAGAAAGCCCTTCCCCATCCCTGACGCCAAAAATCCGTCAAGCCATGATGGAAGTTTCCCGCCAGGCAGCACTGGCCATTGGCTATGAAAATGCTGGCACGATTGAGTTTTTAATGGATGCCCAGGGTCATTTCTATTTTATGGAAATGAATACCCGGCTGCAGGTTGAGCATCCGATTACCGAAATGGTCACCGGGGTAGATATTGTCAAATGGCAGATCCGGATTGCCGCCGGACTGCCCCTGACCTTTGGTCAGGAAGATGTCCACATTCAGGGCCACGCCATCGAGTGCCGGATCAATGCCGAAAACCCGCTGCTGGATTTTCGCCCCAACTGTGGAACCATCAGTTTCCTCCATGTTCCCGGCGGTCCCTGGGTGCGTTTTGATACCCTGCTTTATCAAGGATATTCGATCCCGCCCTATTACGACTCCATGGTTGGCAAGCTGATTGTCCATTCCAAAACCCGGGAGCTGACGATCCGGAAAATGAAGGCGGCTTTGTGTGAACTGGTAATCGAAGGCATCGACCACACCAGCCAGGTGCAATTGGATATTCTCAGTCATCCCTTATTTATTGCGGGCGACTATTTTACAGATTTTATGGAAAACGAATTCGGCAAACCCTTGTCTGAATAGAAATGGAGGTTTTAAATGCTAAATAAAGGTCTATTTAAAAAACCAAAAAATGAACTTGAAGCTCAACATCGGATTAAACGCAAAACTGATCCGGCCATTCCCTCGGAACTGTGCCGGAGCTGTCCATCCTGCAAACAATTGAGCTTTACTTCAGATTTAGAAAACAACTTCCATGTCTGCCCCAAATGCGGCCATCATTTTCGCATCAATGCCCGACAACGCCTGAACATGATAGTTGATCCCGATACTTTTGTGGAACAGCATCACGAGCTGTCCTCTTCCAATCGACTGGAATTTCCCGGATACGATGAAAAACTGGAACAGGCCACCCTGTTCAGCCACGAAAACGAAGGCGTCATAATTGGGACTGGAAAAATTGACAATCACAAGGTTGCGCTATTCGTCATGGAAGCCACCTTTATGATGGGTAGTATGGGTCAGGTGGTGGGTGAAAAAATCACCCTGATTTTTGAATATGCCCACAAACATCATCTACCGGTGATCGGCTACACCGTTTCTGGCGGAGCCCGGATGCAGGAAGGGATGCTGGCGCTGATGCAGATGGCTAAAACCAGCGGTGCAGTCAAACGTCACAGTGATGCTGGTCTATTATACCTTGCAATCCTGACCGACCCCACCACCGGTGGTGTCACGGCCAGTTTTGCCATGGAAGGCGATATTATTCTGGCCGAGCCCGAAGCCCTAATTGCCTTTGCCGGTCCCCGGGTGATTGAACAGACCATTCGCCAGCGGTTGCCAAAAGGCTTCCAACGGGCTGAATTTTTATTGGAAAAAGGATTTGTGGATGCGATTGTGCCCCGCAGTATCCAAAAAGAAACAGTGAAGCGGTTATTAACCCTTCATACAATTCCCAAAGGCGGTGATCAAAATGGAAGCATATAAACGGGTCGCCCTGGCACGCAAAAAGACCCGCCCAACGGGACAGGATTTTATTGATAATCTTTTCACCGATTTTATCGAACTGCACGGTGACCGCTGTTTCGGTGACGATCCAGCGATGATTACCGGACTGGGCTTACTGATGGACATGCCGGTTACTGTCATTGCCCAGGAACGGGGTAAAAATACGAAGTCCCGGGTCAAGCGAAACTTTGGTTCTTCCCATCCTGAAGGTTACCGAAAAGCTCTGCGGCAGATGAAACTGGCCGAGAAATTCAATCGTCCAATTGTCTGTCTGATTGATACCTCTGGCGCATTTTGCGGCATCGGTGCCGAAGAACGAGGCCAGGGTCATGCCATTGCCAACAACCTGATGGAAATGATGGGCCTTAAGGTACCGATCCTATCCATCGTCATTGGCGAAGGGGGCAGCGGCGGAGCTCTGGCCCTGGGAGTGGCCGACGAGGTCTGGATGCTGGAAAATGCCATTTATTCGGTGATCTCACCCGAAGGATGCGCTAGTATTCTCTGGAAAGATGCCTCCAAAACCAAAGAAGCCGCTAAATGTCTGAAGCTGACCGCCCAGGATTTACTGGAGCTCCAGGTCGTCGACAAGATCATTTCCGAAAATCATCGGGACTTTAAAAACGTCTATCGGGAACTAAAAATCGGTTTATACAAGAGCTTTCAAAAAAATCAGGCTTTGGAGCACGAACAATTGACGGAACACCGATACCAACGCTTTCGCAAGTACGGCGCGATTGAAACCATTTCCGAATAATCATTTAAAAACACCCTGATCGAACCATAAAAAAGCAGATAACTACCCGTTGTGCTGCTTTTTTTTTATTTACCCAGGGCCAAAATAATGATATTATGAAATATATGTAGATATTGATATAAAATTTAGAAAAGGAGCTGATACCATGACTGGAGATAGAATTAAATGCGATATTGTTTATAGTAAAATGCTAACCGCTGTTGAAGACATCATGTTGGAAGAGTTTGATTTGCCGGAGGGTTGTATTGACATCGGGATTTTTACCACCCAATACGACGGCGTAGGCTACTGTGCTGCTGATGAAGCCACCAAAGCTTCAAACGTCGATGTTGTTTACATTAAAACCCTTTACGGCGCTGGCGCCGGAATCAATGATGGCCAGGTTTTTGGTGTTATCACAGGGCCGACTGTTTCTGACGTTGAAAGCGGATTGCGTTATATCCGGGACTATGCTGAAAACAAAGCCAGCGTTTACAGCGTGAATGACGATGACAGCAACCTGATTTATGCCCAGCTGGTTCCTAAAATCGGCAAGTATTTTTCAAAAACTTATGGCCTGCCGATTGGTTCATCGATTGCTTTCCTGTTTGCTCCTGCTCTTGAAGGAGTTGTCGGGATCGACGAAGCCTTAACGGTTGCCGATGTGGAAGTTGTTAAATTCTTTGGCCCCCCGACCAACTCAAATCTGAGTGGAGCCATCCTCACCGGTACCCAATCCAATTGCCGGACTGCCTGTGAAGCGTTTAAAAATGCCATTATCAGCTGCGTCGAAGATCCGGTTGATTATTGATCTTTGATTTAAATTAATGCACTAATTTTCAATAAGTTGATTTTAAATGTACATAAAAAGAACCGTCATCTGACGGTTCTTTTTATGTTATGGCAGTGCTGTTTAATAATAATACATGGACTGCATCATCGATGCGACAATGGCCATCACAATACTTGAGAAGATGATGGAAAGAACGATGCCAATTGCCATGAAGATCAATGTCGCCCAGGCAAAGTGTTTTTTGGTGGCGCTGGTTTTGGAATCAACACTCCAGATAATCAGCATCACAATATTGACAATCGGTATGTACAGCAGCAGCAGTGTCAACATCCAGTCACCCAGAGTCATGGGAACTTCAGTGGTTTCAGGGGCCGCCTGACGTTGGCTTGGGGCCTGATATTGTGATGAGGTCTGAGCAGGATCTGGAGTTGTTGTGATGGTTTCTGAGACTATAATTTCTTTCTCAACAATACCATCAGCAATGATTTCATCCTCGACAATTTCGTGAGATAAGATTTCTTCATCCGGGGTTTCACCAGGAATCTCTTTTCCGGAAACATCATGAGAAAGATTTTCGTTGTCGAAAACACCGGCCGTGAAATCTTCAACCTCACCCGCGTTTTCCTTCAACACGTTTCCACAATTACCACAAACTGCATCATCTGGACCGATACCGGCGTAACATTTGGGACAATACTTTGCCATTGCGCTCACATCCTTTTTATTTTATTTTATCATAAAAACATGATGATTTCAAAATATAATTCAGGATACAACTTCAATTTTCTTAATAACCTGATCTTCGCGAGGTTTGTCTGCTCGATCCCGAGCTACCGCAACGATCGCATCCGCTGTTTCTATTCCTGAAATCACCTTGCCGAAAGCCGCATACTGGCCATCTAAAAATGGCGCATCATCGACCATGATAAAAAATTGGGAACCGGCAGAATCCGGCATCCCGGAACGAGCCATGGATATTACGCCCTTAACATGTTTCAGATCATTAACCACACCGTTGCCAGAGAATTCACCTTTGATGGTGTGTCCTGGACCGCCCATACCGCTACCCTGAGGACATCCACCTTGAATCATAAAACCGGGAATGACCCGATGAAAGATTAATCCGTTATAGAAGCCATCATTGACTAAGGTTAAAAAGTTTTCTACGGTTATCGGGGCAACTTCCGGATATAGTTCCACTTCCATTGTCTGGCCATTTTCCATTTCAATTTTCACAATTGGATTTGTTGTTTCTGACATTATTTCCTCCAAAAATTTCTTATAATTTTTACTTCAATGTAGTATACACCAAATGAAATAAAATGAAAAGTAGTTCCCCAAAGTCTTAAGATTTTTGATACTTGAACTTTTAAACGGCGTAGCGATAATCCCCGGTAACTTGATCCAGATCATAAAAATCGGCATAGCCCAGGCTGAAGACATCTTTGTTTTTACCAGAAATATCAATTTTATTTTTGATCAAGTATTGCCAAAATCCAGTACCGGCGATATTTCCCTGGATGATGACACCCTGAACGACCCCATTTTTGATGACAACTTTCTGATAATTATGGCGGTCTTCACGCATCAAAATCTCGCAGCTTTCTTCCGGTTCCGGGTTGATGTTCCCCAGCGACAGGGTGGTGAGTCCATAGAAATTAACCGTATTTTTAAGGGCAAAACGATCTTCATACAAGAGTTTTTCGCCTAGCATATTAATCGCGGCAATCCGTCCCTGTTTCATGGCATTAGGCCAGATCCCGGCCATGCCGGTGACATCACCGGCGGCATAAATATCGTCAATATTTGTTTTAAGATCATCCCCGACCAGAATAGCATGGTTGGTAGCAATCCCTGATCCTTCTGTAAAGTTAAAGGCGGGCCGCACTCCGGCAGCAATTACTATGACATCGGCCGGAACCGCTTTGCCGCTGGCCAGATGGATGGTTTTTCCCCGTCCCACTTCATCGACATCGACGGAAACGACCTTATCATTTAAAATGAACTTAGCACCCTGTTCTTCAAAAAGCTGCTGGTAGGTCTGGGCTGATTTTTGATCAAGCTGTAAACTCATCACCGCCGCGGTCATTTCGATCACGGTTACCTTTAACCCCCGCGTAAGCATTGCCACTGCAGCATCCATGCCAACCAGACCGGCACCGATAACGACCGCGTTTTTGGCGGTGTCGCATTCGCTATCCAGCAACTGAGCATCTTTTAAGTCCCGGAATCCATAAACGTTTTTTGACTCCCGGAGTCCCGGGATCGGTGGGATGAAATAGGCAGCGCCAGTGGCAATCAGCAACTTGTCATAACTGATATCCTGATTGTCATGGGTTTTTACCGTCTTTTTCTGCGTATCAAGACTGATCACGGTGGTATTACTTAGCCAAGTTATCCCCTTTGACGCAAAGAAGTCGTCAGCAATAAAATTGATCCCTTTGGCATCCCGTTCATGACCCAAAAATTTATGGAGCATGCAACGGGAGTGAACGCTGTCTTCTTTGGAAATAATGACCACTTCAGTATCTGGTTCTGAGGCTTTGATTGCTTTGGCCGCGCTGATTCCGGCCGCACTGACTCCGATAATAACGATTTTCATAGGCTTACCTCTTTCACTGCGATGGCTTTCTTGGGACAGGCTTTGACACAGCTGGGTCCATCCGGTTTATCATCGCAGAAATCACATTTAATGACCTTGGTCCGGGTTTGTTTATCTGGTTTTAAAACCCCATAGGGGCAGTTCATCACGCACATATAGCAAGCTGCACATTTACTTTCGTCATACTGCACATGCCCGGTTAAAGGGTCTTTTTCCAGAGCGCCGCTCATACAGGACAGCACACATTCCGGTTCGTCACAGTGACGGCAGAAAATCGGCAGGTAGCCCTTGTGAGCATCAAATTTAATAAAGTTGCGGGTTTCCGCAGCAGGACTTTGCAGGTTGACGGTGTAAAAATTACTACCGGCTTCATGGGCACTGATACAGGCGATGTTGCAATTCAGACAGCCATCGCATTTTTCACGATCAATGATGATTCGTTTCATGATTACACCTCCTTAGATGTTTAATTCCTTGCGTTTTTTTTCAATGATCGCATCCAAAGTTTCAGCTGCTGATTTAGCATTGTCATCAATGATCAGTTGTCCGCCGGTCAAATTTAACATATCCTGGGTGAATACCTGAATCGCTACGGGACTGCCGGTAACAAACGGTGGTAATCCTAAATGGAGTGGTAGTCCCAGCGCTAAACCAAAGGCCCCATCGGCCAGTGCTTGTTCTTCCAGCCATTGTGGTGCTGATAAAACCAGCGGTAATTGCGGTAAATCGACGCCGATTGCTTCGGCCAGTTCGGTAGCCACCAATTCCAGTCGGCCAATGGCCAGACAGGGGCCAAAGTTTAAGACCGGTGGAATCCCCAGACTTTCACAAACCGCCCGCAGTTTTGGTCCAGCCAGGGCTGCCGCTGAAGGTGACATCAGGCCGACATTTTCCAATCCGCCGGATGAACATCCTGCTGACAAAACCAGAATATCTTTGGCAATCAATTCTTTGACCAGATTAACCGTCAACACATCATGGCCGCCGGCTGTTAAGCTGGAACATCCGACCACGCCGGCAATCCCTTTGATTTCGCCCTTCACAATTAAATCGATCAGCGGTTTCCAGGTTCCACCCAGGAATGATTTCAGAGAACCCTCACTGACACCGGTTAAGGTATCGTCATTGCCATGATCTGCATCCATATTTAGCGCAACAACGCCCCGTCGCGCCTGATACGATTCGATCACCGCATCGATAATTTCATTGCTCTGGCTTTCTTTTTCTTCAAAAACAAATGGTTTCATTTCGGCATTAGCTTTTTTGGAAACATCATCAAGACAGATTTGTTTGATTTTTAATTCATCACAAATCGGTTCGATCCCCGGTAAGGTACAGTTGAATTCCGACAATACCGCATCAATCGCGCCGGTGGCCAGAATCGCTTCGCTGGTAAAATTGTTACCCGCATGACCGTTAAAGACCTCTTTGTAGTGTTCACCGCGCAGCTGCAGGTCCTGACCAACACAGGTACATCCGACCAGTTTAAAGCCTTTAGCTCCGACAGCTTTAGCTTTCTCAACAACATCATCTTGAATCAGCCGATCCTGCAAATAGGAAAAGATGGAATGTTGATGACCGGTAATCATAATATTAATATAATCCGTATCGATAACCCGTAAACCCACTGGTGCCAGACGGATCGATGGTTCGCCCAACATCACATCGTTTAACAGATTGGTCAGCGTTAAACCATAGAGACCGGTGGAAATACCCAGTTTTAAACAATTGAGATACATATCGACAGGATCAGAATTGAGATTGGTGGATGTTTTGACGACCCCAGCAAAAACTTCAGATTTTGCGCCGCCTGGTAGTATCCCCAATTCTTTCCAACGATCGAAACGTGGTTTGTAGGCCATTTTTTCGACCAGTTCCATTTTTATATAGTCGGGCTTATATAAATCGGCTAAGACCATATCAGCTATTTTTTCAGCACAGACATGTTCCTCAGTTTCATTGATTTCAAAGATTTCTGCCAGTTTTGCCAGTGCCAACTTGCCTTTTAACACCCCTTTACTGGCCGCTGTTTTCTTGAGCATCAGCGCAGTGTTCTCAATGATATGGATATAACAGCCGGAACCAGCTGAAACGGCTCGCAGAAAGTTTCTGGCCACCATGGTGTCGGCGGTAGCACCGCAAACCCCTTTTGGTCCGTCCGGGGTGATTCGACATGGCCCGTTGGAACAGAGACGGCAGCAGATTCCCTGCAATCCGAAGCCACATTTAACACTTTGTCCTTCCATCCGGTGATGGGATGTATCGACACTGAGATTGGAAATAAAGGTTTCCAGTATTTGATCCGCACTTGCACAGGTTTTACAGCTAAAATTTGAATTCATATAAGCCTCCAGTAATTTATTCTTTGATATTCGTGACTGATTTTAAGTTTACTAGTTTCTTTAAAAGAATCACTCCTATTAAAATCATGTCTAAATTATAGAGCCAGAATAAATATTTGTCAAGAATGATTCATGATAAATATTTGTCATTTAACCGATTCAAAAAATAATAAAAGCCCAATACCAAAGCATCAGACTTTTTAGATGTTAAAATTTATTCATTTTTACTGTTAGAGTAGGAGCTACTTTAGTAATTTTTATCAGGCAAAAAGCGACACTTCCATACGGTTCAGGGAAACATTTTCAGGCAGTTTATTCTTAAAATAATCTGAGAGTATAACTTCCAGTTCCGGGTCATAGTAATCACAGATGCCATTGTTTTCCTTGTTATATATATGCACATGAAACTGTGTATTTGCGTCAAAGCGCATCACTTCCTGATTATCCTTCAGTTTTAGAATCAGGCCTTTTTCAGAGAAAGTTTCCAGGATATTATAAATCGTCCCCACCGACATTACATATCCCTGATTTTCAAGGGCTTCCATCAGCATATCGGCACTGGGATGAGATGTCATTTCTGACAATACTTTTAACACACTGATTCGTTGCGGTGTGGCTTTTAATCCGGCACCACGGATCACATCGGTGTACATTTGTATCTTTTTATTTTTCATGATTAAGAATAACTCCTAACTAATAATTTGTTTCTTAATTATAGTACGATTATCGAATTTTGTCAAACTTCTTTTGCTTTTTCCTATAAAAAAAGCATCCGGTTTAGCACTATCTAAAAATTACTTTAAATTGCCTGTAGCAATTAATGTATTCAGATAAGTGTATCACCGGACGCTTCACTTTTTTCATTGTATTATTTTGATTAATCATCATTTAGTCATCTCTTACTCATCATAGCCGCATCGATTTGGGAAGATTATAGGGTCGATTCTTAAGCGCCATAAATCCATCTGCTATGATTTCATCTCCTATCATTTCTTCTGCAAAAAGCTCATCGTCTGCTGTCAGGATTCGAGTTTCAACCGCAGGTACCATTTCTCTGCCCTGATCCAATAATCCTCTTGCCAAACTTTCAACTTCAAAACCTTTTTCAGTTTCATAACTGAACAATTTGTCGCCAATAATTTCATCTGCGATCATTTCATCTGTCAGTGCTTCATCATCAGTTTGAAGCTGTTTGGTTTCTTTGGCAGGCCTCATATCGCTACCGCCATCCACAAAGGCTCTTGGAAAACTTGTTTTTCCGATCATTTCCTCTTTAATGAATTCATCAGCGAACTTCTTATCAACAACGACTCCCGTTGTTATGACCATGCCGCAAAATCTGCATTTTGTATCGTTAATACTCAAAATGTAAGTACATCTCGGACAATACTTTGGCATTTTTCTCACTTCCTTCCACCTGTATTTTATCATAAATTCACGATTTTTACAAATGAAAGCAAGGTTAATCGGCTGGGCAATGATGAAATAAAGATTTGGTTAAGCTATGTAAACAGGCTGTTACAGAAATTTCTATTCTGCAACAGCCTGTTTAATAATATTTATAAAATGGTCTGGATTAATACAATTTTCATTTAAACAAATAAGGTTGTTCCAGCATTTTCGTTGCTGGCGATATAGGTTCCAACGCCCGCATACTCAATTCCGTCAATCAGTTCTTCTTCCTTGATGCCCATCAGATCCATACTCATGGTGCAGGCAATAAAACGGACTCCGGCTTTTTGAGATTTTTTGATCATCGTGTCGAGATCGTCAACGTGCTTCTTTTTCATAATGCCTTTGATCATTGCCGGGCCGGCGCCGAGCATATTCATTGTGGACAGCGGCAGTTTTTTTGCCCCTTTTGGCATCATTGCACCAAACATTTTTTCGATAAAGTTCTTGTTGTGGCCTTTTCCATCGCTTTTTCTGAGGGCATTCAATCCCCAGAAAGTGAAAAAGAGGGTGACGTTTTTGCCCTGGGCAGCGGCCCCCTGAGCGATAATCATCGATGCTAAAACCTTATCAAGCTCCCCGCTGAAGACCACTAGGGTGGCATTTTTTTGAGTCGAGACAGCCGGCATCAGACTGCAGGTTTCGCCGGCATCGCCTTTTCGAATCACACTGATATAGCTTTTACCCTGGGTTTCCTGGGATATCAGCGTGTGTCCATTGGTTTCACACCAACTTTTAATATCGCTGACGAAACCAAAATCAGTGGCGATAATCTGAACCAGATCACCGGCGTTGACACTTTGGATCGCTTCGTAAGTGGCCATTAACGGACCTGGACATTGCAGTCCGGTGACGTCAACCTTTTTTTTGATCACCATGGTTCCATCGCCGCCCTGATCCATATTACCGCTATTTGAATCGTCGTTCTTTGGTATACACTCGCCGACGGTGAAATCGGGCTGAGCCAGCTGATAGCGGGCGGTTTTGTAGGTGCTGTAACCACCCGATAAGTTAAAGACATTAGTAAAACCATGGCCTTTTAAAATCCGGATTCCCAGGTAAGCCCGCTGGCCGACCTGACAGGTCACATAAATAGGCGTGTCCTTGGCAATGGTAATTTCTTCAATGCGGTCTCTTAAGGTATCCAATTCGATGTTGACGGCACCCTTGATGGCCCCGGCACTGAATTCGATCGGAGTCCGCACATCCAGCAGAAATCCACCGTTAGCGACAATGTCGTCGATTTCAAACCATTCGACAGTCTGATAGACGCCTTCTTCTATGTTGCTGGCAATATAACCCAGAACATTGACCGGATCTTTGGCTGAAGAAAAAGGTGGGGCATAGCATAATTCAAAATCCTGAAGATCTAATACCGTGGCGCCAGTTTTCATGGCGGTGGCAATGACGTCAATACGTTTTTCGGTGCCGTCCTGCCCGACAGCCTGAGCACCAAGAATTTGCAGACTTTTAGGATCATAAAGAAGTTTTAAAGCAATATTGGTGGAATTAGGATAGTAGCCGGCATGGTTAGCCCGATGTGCCATCACTACCTGATAAGGGATTTTCTTCATATCCAATTGCGCCGCATTGTTGCCAGTCGATGCAATTGTTTTGCTGAAGACCTTGGCGACAGACGTTCCCTGAATGCCGACATTCTTGGTCTGGATATCATTAATATAGTCGGCAACGACCCGACCCTGACGGTTTGCCGGCCAGGCCAGCGGGATGGCGGTCTGATTTTTAGTGACAAAATCCTGCACTTCAATGGCGTCGCCAATGGCAAAAACATCAGGATAAACGGCATCCGTTTCGCTATTGATGACCTCATAATTGGCAGTTGTGACAATATGCCCCCGGGGACCGCATTTGAAGTTGGTATTTTTCGCCAGGCCGTTTTCCGGAACGACGCCGATTGCTAAAATAACCAGATCAGCCTGCAACACCATGCCACTTTCCAGAACCACTTCGGTCCCCTGTTTTTGGAAATGATCCACACCATCTTCCAGGATGAGATTCACGCAATTGGCATTAATTTCCTGATGGACCAGTTGAGCCATTTCGAAATCCAGGGGTTTCAAAACCTGATTCATTTTTTCCACAAGGGTAACGTTGATACCCAGTTCCTGGAGGTTTTCGGCCATTTCAACGCCAATAAAACCACCGCCAATGACAACTGCCCGTCCCACCTTGCCGGCATCCACGATGGCCTTGATTTTATCTGTATCAGGGATGTTTCGCAACGTTAAAACGTTTTCTGCTTCGGCCAGTCCGGGAATCGGAGGGGCAATTGGTTTTGCTCCGGGTGATAAAATAAGTTTATCATAGGTTTCAGTATAAACACGATCAGTCTGATGGTTTCTAACTTCCACCGTTTTCGCAACCGGATCGATCCCAACGACCTCACTGAAATTCCGGATATCGAGATTAAATCGTTTTGACATGCCCTCGACGGTTTGTACCAGTAATTTCTGACGATCCTTAATTACATTTCCAATATAATAAGGTAAACCACAGTTAGCAAAAGAGATGTATTCATCTCGCTCAAATAAGATGATTTCATCTTCTTCACTCAAACGACGCAGACGCGCAGCAGCAGTGGCACCGCCAGCGACGCCACCAACAATTAATATCTTTTTCATTATAAATCCTCTCCGTATAAAGCCTGAATAATATTTTTGGCTGGTTTACTGATGACTTCATAATAAATTTCATTTCCCGTTCGGTATCCCTTAACAATCCCAGCATTTTTCAGCTTGGATAAATGTTGCGAGACCCCTGACTGGGAAACTTCAAGACACTCTTCCATATAGGAAACGTTACATCGTCCTTTGGCGATCAGTCCTTTGGTTATACAAAGACGAACCGGATGTCCTAAAGCTTTTAGAATCTCTGCCGTTATCTCGTGATCTTTCAAATCCATTTCCATGAAATTTTCTCCTTGTGTTAACATAATAAATCAGCCTAACATTATTATATTAGAATTTTCTAATATGTCAAGCATAAATTTTTTCTTTAACTTCAATTTTTTTAACCAGCATTTATCAATCCGATAATTATTTTGGAATTGGTTGTCATTTAACGCTTGTAATTTTCTCTCAGATGCTGTAAAAAATCGCTGGTTTGCTGAATAGCCTGAGTTTTATCCTCCTTTATTTAGTTTCTACTTGCTAATTAATTACACATTACCACATTCTAATTCATTAATCAAGAGGATAGTTTTGTTTTTTTCATTTAACAAACTAGCCATTTTGAAAATTAAATGTATTAAAAATGCCCAGTTTTAGCAACTGGGCATTTTTATGAAGCGTTTACGCTAAGATAATTTGGTTAAATTTTGTGCCATTTTTGATCTCACAGATCTTTTATTGCTTATCATTTCCCAGTATTTTATATAATAATTGATACAGGGTGACTGCTTCTTCTTGAGTGATAGGCAGGCATTGTTTAATTTTATCGGGAATCAGACTGGCTGGCTCTTTGAGTGCTTCGCCCGCTGGGGTCAGTTTGATAATTACATTCCGCTCGTCATTGGAATCCCGGTTTCGTTCAATGAAACCCGCTGATTCCAGGCGTTTAAGCAAAGGGGTAAGGGTGCCGGAATCCAGATAAATATACTCCCCCAGGGTTTTTACGTTGATGGTTTGGTGTTCCCATAATACCATCATGGCAATATATTGGGTATAGGTCAGCCCAATTTCATCCAAATATGGTTTATAGCGTTTGACCACTTCTTTAGCGCTGGCATAAAGGGGAAAACACAGTTGGTTTTCCAGTTTCAATTGTTTATTGTCCAAGTCAATCACTCCTTTGAAAAAATATCCTTATCATTATACCTCACAATTCCATTGCCGGCAATTTTTAATGGGTGAATTATTCACCTAGTAACTTCTTTATATCATTTTCGATTTTTTCAGGAACGTCAGTCGGTGCAAATCGTTTGACCACTTCCCCTTTTTTATTGACTAAAAATTTAGTGAAATTCCATTTTATATTAGAACCCAGCATGCCACCCTTTTCTTTTTTCAGGAAGGTAAAGAGCGGATCGGCATTGTCGCCATTGACATCTATTTTATGAAAAATCTTAAAGCTGACCCCAAATCGAGTTTCACAAAAACTCTTTATTTCATCATCGGTTCCCGGGGCCTGATTGGCAAATTGGTTACAGGGAAAATCAAGGATCTCAAAACCCTGATCCTGGTATTTATCATAAAGATCCTGTAGACCTTCGTATTGTGGGGTCAGGCCACAGCCAGTGGCCGTATTCACGATCAGCAGAACCTTGCCTTGGTAATCTTTCATAGAAACATCCAAGCCGTTGGCATCTTTTACGGTAAAATCATATAGACTCATATTATTTCTCCTTTGCGTTATTATATTGTATGCAATTATTATATACCACAATTTAATATCGTCAAGTGCTTTTTTTTATTTTTCTTGCCGATTTTTAATAATCAGACGATTTAAATGAGCCCACTGCCAGAACTAAGGCCATCCCCAGAAATATTAGTAACGCCGCCAGACTGACGGCCCAATCCCGATTATCACCACTGAACCCGCTGCGCAGACCTTTAAGTAACCACTGAAAGGGATTCAGTAAGATCACCGTCTTGACCCAGGCAGGTGCGGCTTCCAGGGAGTAGAAAGCATCGCTGCCCAGTAATAAAGGCATCGCAATCAGATTGGTGGCAATACTGGTTTGCGCTTCGGTTTTGCATAATCCGGAAACAAAGAAACTGAAAAAAACATAGCCCGTCGCTCCCAGAACGCAGACAATTCCCATTTTTACAACGCAGGCAAAGGCTAGATCAAGCTGAAAAAAGACCACACCCACCGTCAATACCAGCATTGCACAGATCAGTGACACCAGCGTCCAGGCGCCGGAAACACTGATGATATAGCGGGACAAGGGCATCGGTGTTACTTTTAACAATTGGTATACCCCCCGCCGTCTTTGGCCCAGCAATGAAAATACAGTGGTGGTGAAAGTATAAAACAAAATCCCCATTGCCATCATGCCGGTGGTGATATTAATGGCATAGCCGGGGTTGCCAACCAGAAAACCCAATATCAGGGTTCCGCCAATCGGAATGAGAATCGACCAGAACAATAAAAATGGTTCCCGGGCTGCCGATTTGAGTGATAGACTAAAGATCGTATTCATTTTTTTCTCCTTCATTCTTTTCGGTGAGTTTTAAATAAAGCATTTCCAAATTTTCAACCTGATGTTTTTCAATCAGCTCTCCCGGATTTCCCTGATCCATTATTTTTCCATGGTTCATGAAAATCAGGCGATCGGCCAATTTTTCCACTTCCTCCATATCGTGGGAGGAAAACAGCACGGTCTGTTTGTTTTTGGCCAAGCCACCAATCATTTCCTTAATTTCGTGACGGGACCGGGGATCCAACCCGGCTGTGGGTTCGTCGAGCACGACCAACTCGGGTTGATGGACAGTAGTCACGCCGATGGCCAGCCGTTTCTGCTGCCCGATCGAGAGCTTAACCGCCGGGGTTTTGCCGGCATCCTGTAAATGGCAATCAGCCAGTTTCTTTTCTATCTCCTCATCACTGAGATTGGTGTGATACAAGGCCCCAAATAGTTTGAGATTTTCTTTGGCCGAATAGCCTTCGAAAAACGGGGTACTCTGGAGCTGGGCACCGATATGCTCTTTATAGTCAGTCCGCCAATAAGAAATCGTCCCCCCATCTGGCGGCAATATCCCCAGCAGCATTGCGATCGTGGTCGATTTCCCAACCCCGTTGGGGCCAATCAGGGCCAGGATCTCACCCTGCCTGATTTCGAAATCAATCCCCTGAATGACCTGTTTGTTCTTGAAATTCTTGACCAGTTTTTTTCCTTCAATCAAATTCATCTTATCCTCCGTATTTATCTTTGTATACTCATTGTTGAGTATACGGTTATTTTTTTCTCCCCCATTACTGAGGGAGAAGTTTTTAACTGTTTGACTGCTGAGATTCCAACAGTTTTATGGCATTTTCAACAAACACGCGTTGCTGATTGACAATCGCATACATATTGTCAAAGATCAGTTTTGTCATCGGTGGGATATTCTGGTGCATGGCGATATCTTTGAGACGGAAGCCACTTTCGAGAGCCTGGTATTCTTTTTCCAGCGCCACCAATTGATTGTTCAACGCTGCCAGGGCTTTTTCCGGAGATACTTTTGCAATAAAAGATAGCCCGGAATACAGGGTCGAGGGATAATTAACAGATGAGTCCGCCAGAGAGTCCCCCACCAGTTGGCTTAAGTGTTCCCTACCTGTCATAGTAATTTTATAAATCGCCTTTTGCCGGTGTCCGGTTTGTTCGATGCTGTCAACAGCGACCAGACCTTCCTTTTCCATTTTTTTTAAGGCATGATAAATGGAGCCGATGAGCACCCCGCCCCAACGTTCCGCATCGGATATTCGCAGCATCTGCTGGATATCATAGCCGGACATCGGTTGTACATCAAGAAGTCCCAGTACAAGCACACGTGTCAATTTGTCCACCTCCAATACTCTACGTTGAGTATTCTATATTGTTTATGTTGTTTTGTCAAGCCCTATTTAGCTATTTTTAATCCCCTCAGTGACACTTTGAATATTGCGCAAGCCATTATTGATTTCTTCAGGTGAACAGACATGAATACTGTGGGGCAGGTAACTGAAAAACTCTCTGAAAACAATCACGATGCCAATTTCCTTTATGGTCAGTTTCATCATCCGATGGTTAGACTCATTGACCAGGATAAATTCAACCCGTTCCTCATTGACCAGATATCGGATGCACAGGTTTTTGGCACCGGTGATCAGTCCATCTCTCAACACAAATACATCTAAACTTGGAACACCCGCTTTTTCAAGCGACAGCGGTTGGCCTGAGACAGTATCTTGCTCGACGGGACTGGATTTTAAATCAAGAAGACTATCAAGTCGATCAAATGAAATGAATTTTTCAGAAATATTATTTTTTTTGAGTTTTGCAAATGAGGGTAGGGGCTCATCAAGCCATTTTTGCGGCACTTTTTCGACAAATAAGGCACACTTACTGAGAATGGACTGGGATTTTTCCCGATAGTAGTCCAATATTTCCGGATCTTCATAAATAATGGCACTTTCAAAATCTCGATCGATGGTGATCACCTGTTTCGAGGTGATAAAATAATTGGGGACAATAATGCTGATATCATCGTATATTTTACTGCCCGAATAAAAATAATAGGGTTCATATTCAATATTGTCCAGACTTTTTAATAACAGCACCGTTTTCAGAATATCCAGGTTATTTCCCAGTTTTTTCTTATTGACTAATGGAATAATGTTTTGGATTTTACCGCCTTGGTTGTGATTATTGAGCCGCATAATCAGCTCAAATAGGAAATAATGCTTGAAGTTGATGGACATGATGACATGGGCATTTTCATGTCTGCCCATTTCTTCCATAAAACAGCTACGGATGATCCCTTCAATTTTCACCTGTCCCTTGATGATCCGGGCTTTTTCGGAAGCCAATTGATTTTTTACCAGATATTCTTCGGTTTCAACCCAATTTTTTTCGGGATTAATCTGATTGCAGATTTCACCAAAAAGTGCAAAAATATCCTGACTGTTTTTTAATACCTCCCGATCGTCATATTCATTCTCATAAAGGCTGTACAGCTGCTTTTTTTTATCTTTGGTCAAGTTTAGGGTAACCATTATTTTTCTTAGATCTTCTAAATTCATCTTGCGTTTGCCCGACAGAAAATGCTGAAAGGTTGAGCGATCCATCCCTACCTCTTTAGCAAGTGAAAATATTGTTATGTTTTTTTCTTTGATCATTTCTTTTAACACACTACCGATTTCCTGGCTCATTTAATTCCTCCGTCTCTGTTGTTCCGGATGTTCCGCTTAAGTTGATCATGGCTGCTATTCCGATGCTGCCATGGTAATTATGATTGGTTGCTATTATTTTAACAGTAAGATGCAAAATAATCAATATCCTATGTCTGATATGCATATTTTTATACACCATTACGGGCATCATAAGAAACTGCTATCGATCGGTTTCACTGAAATAAAAAAGCGCACGTCAGCCCGGGGCAACGTACGCTTTGTTTAAGCATTTTTTTCTGGTTGAAATCTATTTCTAAACAGACTAAATGTCAGCTATCTCTTTTTGTTTATCCAATTGTCTTTGCGCTGCCGCGATAACAGCATCAGTTTTGTCGGATTCATCATACTTAGTGGCGAACCCGAACGAAACGGATACTTTAATTGATTGAACCTTAATCTCATTCATATTCTTTTTAAACCGCTCCAAGGCCCGCTCAACCTTGGCACCTTCAGTTCGTGGCATCAAAACAACAAACTCATCACCTTCGTAACGGGCCACGACATCATCGCCCCGCACCCCATATTTAAGAACCTGAACCGCTTTTCGCATTAAAATATCGCCGACTGCATGACCATACTCGTTATTGATCTTGGACATCCCATTGATATTCATGAAAATGATGGATAAAGGATAATACTGATCTTCATCCATTCGTTTTGATTCTTGTTCATAGAATCTGCGATTATATACCCCGGTCAGTTGATCATAAAAAGACAAGGATTCCATATTTTGATCCAAGCTGTTTTTTTCTTGCAGCAGATCTTTAATAGAATTCTTGTTCTCAGTGACATCCTGAATAAAACAGACGATACCGATGATTTCGCCGTTTCTTTGTTTGATCGGTGCCCAATGATTTTTCCCCACAACAACGCTACCACTGGCACCTTGGTACTCTTCAATAGAAGAAAATTGTTCGCCGGCCAGAACACGGTCAAAAAAAGTCTTAAGATTATCACGTTCTTCATAATTTTTAATGATATCAATTATCCTGGTTCCAATCTGAATGTCGGCATCCCATTGTTCTTTGGCCATCGCTTTATGTCGATTATTGAAGCTCAGGTATCGGTATTCGCGGTCCAGCCCATAAATCATAAAATCATGGGTTGTTTCGAGAATAGTCTTCAGCATACTATTGGCTAACTCCAACTTTTCCGTCAGCGTTACGACTGCTTCTTCAAATGATTGTTCTTCTAATTTTTTTCGATTATCTTCATTTATTGTATCAATATTAACTACGCTCATATTTTTATTCACTAAGCCCCACCTCCAAAATTATTCTAATCTTAGATTCAATTAATTTATACTCTTTTTAAATTGGTAATAATCTATATTGTAACATTTCCATGTCCAAGATTCTACTTTTTTCTCCCGAATTTTTACAAATCAACTCATCATTTTAATGCTGCGAGCTTAACACCCTTGCTTTTGCACAATTTTCATCAGATTAGAGTTTGACGCCTTCAGGAAATCCGACTGAAAAGCCGGGCTGTTTGAGTATTTTTCGATTGGTAAAGCCGACTTTTTTGAGGGCGTTACAACCGAAGAAGGCATATTCCCCGACTGTTTCCAATTCTCTGGGCAGGTTAATCTCGGTCAGGTTTTTACAGCTATAGAAACAGCTGATGCCGATGTGCTTTAACTGATCCGGCAGGATGACTATTTTTATTTGGCTACAATCCTTAAACACATGACTGCCTAATATTTCCAGCTGACTATTACCGGGAAATTCTACCGCTTCGATTCCTTGGCAACCAAGAAAAGCCGCTTCTTCGATTGCGATCACGGCATCCGGAATCGCCAGTCCGGTCATCGCTTTGCAACCTTCAAAGGCTGAGGTACCAATAACTTCCAGCACTTTGCAATTGCCCAGTTCGATTTTTTTCAAAGCTTCGCAGCCATAGAAGGCAAAATCCTCAATGGCTTTCAGCGTGCTGGGAAAACTGACCGTCTCCAATTGGGTGCATTTATAGAACATGCTGCGCTTGACTACCTCAACGCCCTCGGGAATATGCACTGATTTTATCTCGCTGTCATGGCGGTATCCGTGGTTTGCCGCGGCTTGAAATGCCTGGGCGTTGTTAAAAAACAATTCTTTTTCAGGCTCTCTGACATCTTCCTGAACAACAACGGGCTCATCGGATGCGATTATATCGGTCTGATCTAATTTTTCCAGCACCACTTTTTTTTTGTCCAGGGTCTGATTCATCAGGACGAATTCGTTTTTTAGGGTGTCCAGTTCCTCCCGGATCGGGTTTATTTCCGGGGTGATGATATCGGCCAGCGGCAGGTTAGCTTCAAGTTCACTTCTGGCGTTTAACAATTCATGACTGCGAAGTTGCTGCTCATCTTTAGTTTCAGCAATTTTTTCTTTAAGGGTCTGTAATTCCGTTTCTGATGCCTGGATATTCGCCTTTACCACCTTTAATTTATCTCGGGAAATTTCCAGTTCCCGTTGGTTATTTTCCAACTCAGTGTTCAAGTTTGACACTTCTGCTTCTTTTGCTACGATCTCATCATTAATTCGCAGCAGTGCCTGGTTGACAGGTGAAGGATTGACGCTTTCGGTAGGGTTACCAGTAAATTCTGGTTCCACTTTCTGATCGGGTCGCTGTTCAAAGATGACCAGATAAAAATCTTGGGTTTGGCCCATCGACGCGTGCTTCAGAATTGGAATCACTCTGATTACAAACCCGGTGGTTTCACCGTTTCGTTTCACTGACAATAACGGCGACTCAACCGCTGTCTGCGTGGTCACTGCCATATACAGAGTAGTATTCAAATCACGACGCAACTTTTTCCGGGTCATCTTCAAAACGTTGATTAAACCGTAATTGCCCTGGGCCGGTTCCAGAAATAATCCGGTATGTCCGTGAATATAACAAATATTCCCCAGGTGATCAACCAGCACCCCCGCCGGGGCATATTCTTTTAACAGGGTCTCCCGGGTCAGTTCTGCAACGGTCATCTTTTGGGGCTTAACCCTCCGATCGATGATTAAAAAGAGCGGCCAATCCAGCGCCCCTGATAATGGTAAAAAACGATCCGCTAACCGGTATTGCTTTTTAGTCCAATTTCCTGCATCAATTCTATTCTGTTGTTCCATAACCGATTCCTCCATATCTTTTTTTCTCTTTCAGCACCTACTAAATGGTATCAGCCCTTAGAATGGCTTCTGATAGACAGCCGGCATAATAAATTTATAGTTTGTCTGTTTCAGGTTAAGGGATTCTGCATGTCCAATAAACAGATACCCCCCCGGTTCAGTGTAATTATACATTTTTTCCACCAGTCGGTCCTTGGTGGCCTGATCAAAGTAAATCATCACGTTGCGGCAGAAAATGACATCAAACTTTTTCTTAAAAACAAAGGTGGGGGTCATTAAATTAAAGCGACGATAAATTACTTCTTTCTTGATCTCATCCACCACCACCATCTGGCTGCTGTCAAAGTTCTTAAAATAACGCAGTTTCCAGTTGGGGGGCAGGGCTTGAAGGCGGTCCTTGTCATAAATCCCCTTTTTGGCTGTATCCAGAACCTTATTTGAAATATCTGTAGCCAGCAGTTTTTTGTCCCAATGATGGGAGTCTGCTCCGAAAAACTCGGCCATAATCATTGCCAGGGTATAGGGTTCCTCACCGGTGGAACTGGCGGCACACCACAAGCGGATGTCCCGATTATTTTCTTGTTCTTTTTTTTTCTTGAGGTAGGGCAAAACCGTATTTTTGAAATAATCAAAATGTTCGGGTTCCCGCATGAAAAAAGTATGGTTTGTCGAAACCTTATCGATCAGTACCGAACTGGCTTCCCCGGTTGTATCTGAAACCAGATAATGATAATAGTCGGTAAAGCTATCAAAGCCTAACTCAACCAGCAGCTTATGAAGCCGGCCCATGAGCAGGAGTTGCTTTTCTTTTTTTAACTCGATACCATATTCGCTGTGAATATACTCAGTTAACATGGCAAATTCTTTTTCGGTGATTTGAATCATTCTTCCACATCCTCAATCCTGTTTTCATCGTTCCACCCATGACCTGAAAAGACATAATTTACTGGTGAAACCTTAGAATAGTTTACCCCAGCCCGCTGTTAAAGTAAATACTGAATTTGTCCGCAAATCCTCATGCTTTATCGAAATTAAGCTTGTCATCAGTCACAAGAAAGTCTATAATAGAATAAATCTAATTTAGAATGGAGAATATAAATGGCAATCGTATGGACACCCGCATTATCAGTTGGCGTAGAGAACATTGATTCACAACATAAAATCTGGTTTGAAAAAGCTGATCAGCTTTTTGAAGCCGGCAAAACTGGAAAATCCAAAGAAGTTATTGCTCAGATGTTTGATTTTCTCGACGACTACACTAAGCAGCACTTCAGGGATGAAGAAGCTTACATGGCCAAAATTAACTATCCTGGCATTGAAGAACAAAAAACTCTGCATAAAAACTTTATTGCTGAATTAGCAAAACTCAAAAAGGATTTCCAGGAATCGGGTGGTAACATTACCCTGATTATCAATGCCAATCAGATGATCGTTGACTGGCTGACCAAGCATATTTCCACCATGGATAAAAAAATCGGCACCTACGCCAAAACCCTCTAAAAGTCAAACCGCAGTCTCGTCAGAGATTACGGTTTTTTATTTGTAGCGCTGTTTTTTCAAAATAGGATTACCCCGGTTTTAAACCAGCTCATCGATAAAACCGATTTTTCCCAGCACCTCAGTTAATTTTGTCATATCAAGGGGTTTTGATGCATAGGCATTACAACCAAAGTCAAAGGCCGACTGAACAATCTGGGTTTCCCCCAGCACTGTGGTCATGATAATTTTACTGGTTTCATTTTCGGGGACGTTATTCTGCCGTTCCAAATCCCGGATTGTTTTTAAGACCTGGATGCCATCGATTTTAGGCATCATCACGTCCAGACAGATCAGCTCATAGGGTAAGCCGTCTTTGAGCGCCAAAAGATAAGCATCGATGGCTTCCAGACCGTCCACCACCAGATCGCAGTCACCGTATTGGTTCAAATATTTCATTAAGAATTTTCGGCTGACCATATCGTCTTCGACGATTAAAATTCGTTTCATTTCAATTCTCCCGCTCATTACCGGCATTCATCAGCCGCCAGTTTTCTTCAATTTGTTTTAAATATCCGGTCACCTTTTCGACCCGGTCTTTTCTGATTTCCAGTTCCATTTTAAAAACCAGATTTTTTAATTCCTCGACATTCATTTGTTCAAATAGCCCTTTTAGCTGATGGGCAATGACTTCCATCAGAACTAGGTTTTTCTGCTCCAACAGTAGCTTCAGGTTGTCAATTTTCTGACTGATTTCTCCTTTTTTATCAACTGCAAACACCCCGGTCGAACCAGTCCTACTGATTTCGCTGTCTTTTTCATAAAAACTGCTGATCATCGCCTGGAGCTGTTTTATCCCGGCTTTTTCCTGATTACCCAGGTATTCTTTTAAGAGCATCTGCATCTGGTAACGATCCAGGGGCTTGGATAGATAGCCATCCATCCCGCTGGTTTTAAAAATCGCCTCATCCCCTTTGAGGGCAAAGGCCGTCAGGGCGATAATCGGGGTTTTAAGATTCAGATCATTTCCCAGTTCAGCGGGGTTAAAATCAGGTGCTGTTTTTTGCTCCGCACCGCGAATCATCTGAGTGGCTTTAATCCCATCCATTACCGGCATCTGGACATCCATGAGAATGACGTCATAGCTTTTTCGTGAAGCTGCCTTAACGCCTGCCAGGCCGTTTTCGGCCACATCAACCGTTGCGCCAAAACTTTCGAGCATCTTAGTGATGACGATCTGATTGACCCGGTCATCTTCAACCAGTAGTACCCGGCCCCCGGAAAAGCTGATCGCTTCGCTGAACTCCACCGCGGTCTCGCCCAGTTTTTTTGTGATCAACATCGGCAGAAAAATAGAGAAAGCACTCCCGACCCCTAATTGGCTGCTAAAGGTCACACTACCACCCATCATTTCGAGGAGCTGTTTGGTTATCACCAGCCCCAGGCCGGTGCCCCCATATTCCCGGGTGTAGGAACCATCTATCTGGGTAAAGCTTTTAAACAGCATCGAATAATTCTTTACATCAATCCCAATTCCGGTATCGGTAATGGTGATCTTCTGGATGATTTCATCGATTTTGTTGGGCTGCGGCTCTTGAGTGACGGTAATTTTAACTGATCCGACATTAGTAAATTTTATCGCATTGCTGAGCAGATTATTGATAATCTGTTTGAGTCGCATGCTGTCACCGATGACATAATTCGAGATGATGTTTTCGTAGCTGACGGTCAGCTCCAGACATTTTTCCAGGGCATGTTTTTTATGGGTTTTAACTGTTGATTCGATCAGCTCCATGAGGTTGAAACTACCCGGATTGATCATCAGTTTGCCGGCCTCCATTTTGGCGAAATCCAGGATATCATTAATAATCCCGATCAGCGATGTCACGCAGCCCTTGGCGGTGCGCAGATTATCCTGTTGTTCTTCGGACAGGGGTTCCAGGGCGGTCAAATCAATCATCCCGACGATCCCATTCAGTGGGGTCCGGATCTCATGGCTCATGTTGGCCAAAAATTCACTCTTGGCGCGGTTGGCTTCTTCTGATCGTTCAATCGCCTGTTTCAGCTTGATTTCGGTCTTCTTCTTCAAATCCATATCTGATGCCAGCACTGCAATGTAACCGGCTTCGGGACTGTAAATGGAACCTTCGACCCATTTTTTCAACCGGATCATATAGTATTCTTCGAGATGAATGTTTTCGCCATGGGTGAGAACTTCCTGGAAACGATTGAACAGTCCCTGGCTTTCTTCAATTTCCAGAAATCCCATTTCGGACAACTTATGACCGATCACCTCGTTCCGTTTAATCCCAAACAGTTTTTCGGTGGCCAGATTCATTTCCACCAGCTCCGCATCAATTAGGTTATGGTTGCAATCATGGAGCGCCCTGAAATAAGAGATGCTGCTGTCCATGTATTTAAACAGAGAAAAGTACTTTTTTTGACTTTTGATAAACAACTCTTCGGCAAAGCGTTCATCATGAATATCCAGAAACATTCCAATCATCCCGGCATATTCCTGGTTTTTATCATAGAACGGCCGTCCCATCAGCCTGAAAGTCCGATAGGTATTATTTGGTGCCAGCAGTTCCGCTTCCATATAATAGTTCGATTTTTCTTTGAGCGACCGATTTAAGTTCTCAATAAAGCGGCTATGATCCGCTGTTTTCATGTGCCGCCGCAGATCTTCCAAAAAGGATCCCCGAGAAATATTCATAAAGGCTTTGAAGGTCTGGTTGATAAAATCACAGTGATGATCGTGGTCGATCCGATAAATCATCACCGGCAAACTGTCTAAAATTGAGAGACTGGATTCCCGGGCTTCTTTCAGTCCTTTTTCATAATAAACCTGTTCGGTAATGTCTTCCATGGTAACGATGTACTCGGTATGTTTTGCGGTGATAATTGGCAGGACGCAAACATTTAAATAACGGCTTTCTTCATTGCGGCCTTTCATAAAATTGACTTTGATGGATTTGTCCCGGACCATTTTTTTATCCTCAAGCACACCGACGACGGTATTCCGGAAATGGCAAAATTGACAGTTAATCGAATAACCACAACCGCCATTTGCACAGAAAACGCATCCCAGGGCGTCGCCAAAAGCTTTGCCGATGATCTGGGATTCGTCCAGATTAAATGTTTTGAGAAACGCCCGGTTGACCCGATTGATTAAATGACCATCATCAATAACCATCATGCTGGTAGGCAGCAACTCAAACATCATTTTTAAATTATTTCGTTCTTTTTTGAGCTCTTTTTCAGCTTTAACAATTCGCGAAATATCCCGAAAAACCACCACTTTACCGATATAGTCCCCACTTTCTGATAACAGCGGTGACAACCGCGCGGACAGATAGCATTTAGTGGAATCAGGTTTTAAATAGTAGGAGCGTCTCGGTAAGCCCATATTATCCGGCACCTCGTTGATTTGTTCCCTGGTCCAGAGTTGCACCAGCCCTTCCTGACCGTCCCGGTATACTTTGAAGACATCCGAAAACGGCTTACCCAGTATCTCCGACAAATTCATTCCCAAAATATTCAAGGCCTCGGCATTGGCAAAATCCAACCGGTCATCCAACTCACAGGTCATGATCGCATCCCCGGCACTATTCAGGGTTGACACCAGCCAAGCTTTGTCCTTATTTTCAATATGCCGTCTCATTTCGTCCATCAAATTTCTCCAGTTAAATAGTTTATTTTATGAATAATAAAAGCTCACGCAATTTTGCTTTATGTTTAATATTTGCCATACTCGTCATCACTGAGGATAATGGTATTGGCGGCCCGCACTTGACTACTATGACCATTTCGCTTTTTCACGGCCTGACGGTTCTGCTCTTTCATGTTCTCGAACATCCGCATCATTTCCGGGCTCATATTTTCATAGTTTTCGACGCCGCTAAAGCCGCCCCGTTTTAATTTAAATCGGGCTACCTGTTCTTTGAGCATTTCTGCCTGACTGGCCAGTTCTTCGCTGGCGGCAGCGGTTTCCTCAGAGGTGGCCGAGGTGGCCTGGACGACATTGGCAATTTGGGCAATACCCTGATTGATCTGTTCCACCCCAATCGCCTGTTCATTGGAAGCCACTGAAATATTGGTAACCAGGCCATAGACCTTTTCAATGGAATCCACAATTCGGACCAGTGCCGCAGCGGTTTCGTTGGCAATTTTGGTACCGCCTTCCACCTTTTTAATTGAGCCTTCAATCAGGGCAGTGGTTTCTTTGGCAGCGCTGGCTGATCGGGCTGCCAGATTTCTGACTTCCACCGCAACCACGGCAAAGCCTTTGCCGTTCTGTCCGGCTTTAGCTGCTTCAACCGCCGCATTTAGAGCCAGTATATTGGTCTGGAAGGCGATTTCATCAATCACCTTGATAATCTTGGAGATATTGTTGGAGGATTCACTGATATCTTCCATCGAGCCCAGCATCTGCTGCATCCGGTTGTTGCCCTGGTTGGCATTCTCTTTGGTATCTTCAGCCAGCTGATTAGCCTGTCCGGCATTTTCAGCATTAAGCCGAGTCTGGGAAGCAATCTCTTCAATCGAAGCGGTCAGTTCTTCAATTGAACTGGCCTGCTCAGTAGCACCCTGAGACAGCGAAATACTGGAATCTGAAACCTGTCGGGAACCTGAGGCTACCTGTTCGGTGGCCTCATTAATATTGACCATCACCTCGTTAATATTGGAAGCCATGCGATTAAAGGCCCCGGCCAGATCGCCCATTTCATCCCGGGTATTGATGTCAATGGCGACATCCAGATCCCCGTCGGCCATCCGCTTAGAGGCATTCACCATTTTATTGACTGGGTTTTTAATAGTTGAAGCAATAAAGACTCCCAACAGGATGGATAAAATCATCCCGATGACAATTAACACAATCGTCATTAAGGTGGACGAACTGGCAATGGCAGTATTGCCGGCAGCGGTTTCCCCAGCCACCTGGAGTTTGATTTCGATCATCCGGGCAATGTCAGTTTCCATCTGGGCTGCTGCACTGGCATAGTCACCGTTTTTCATCATCGCGATCGCTTCGGCCTGTTTACCCTGTCGAACCAAAGCAATAATCGCCGCCGTGGCCTGATTCATCTTTTCTTTTTGGGCGATGGCACTTTCCACCAGCTTTTTTCCTTCATCGGAAATCAGCGTTGTTTGAAAACTCTGCATATTGGTGTCAAAGATACTGTACTTTTCCTGGATACTGGCCTCCAGCCGGGCTATTTCATCAGCGTTACCGGATAAAATAATATCATCTACATCATTGGTAATCCCCTTATAGGCGTCGGTGATAAAAATCAGTTCACCCAGGGGGACAGTCATTTTTTCGTAAAGATAGGTATCCTGCCGATCCACAGTCCGGATATTAATCACCCCCATCACCCCAATCCCGCCGGCAATTAAGGCGACTATAACAAAACCGAGAATCAACTTTGTTCCAATTTTCAGATTATAAAACCATTTCATCTACGTACCTCTCATCTTTCTCATTCATTAATATTTCAATTTCCTGATTGGATAATAATTTGTCGCAATCCAGCAGCAGTTTGACCTCATTGCCCACCTTGCCAATGCTTTTAATAAACTGATTGGAGACCCCGGAGCTGAGCATCGGCTGTTCAATAATATCCGCTTCGGAAAAAGTAATCACCTCGGAGACGCTGTCGACAATCAGTCCCACGGTATTTTCCTCTACGTCGATGACAATCACACAGGACCGTTCATCATACTCCATGAATTTCTTTTGAAACCGCAGCCGCAAATCCATTAACGGAATAATCCGGCCCCGGAGGTTAAAGATCCCCCGGACATAGGCCGGTAGTTCCGGCACTTCGGTAAACGGCAGGATGCCGATAATCTCGGTAACATAACCGATCCACAATCCATAATATTCATTGGCCAGCTCAAAGGTTAAATACATCCCTTGCTGATCGTCGTCCTGATCAAGCTCTTCGGCTACTTCTTTGATCATCTTCACAACTCCTATCTATATCTGATTTAATTATTGTTACTGAACTCGCAAACCGGTCAGACCGCTGATATCCATGATCAGGCTGATGCTGCCGTCAGGGAGGAGGGTACAGCCGGCTAAACCGAGAATTTTTTTCATCGAATTGACGTAATTAGGCAGGGCTTTGACCACTACCTGCTGTTGTCCCAGCAGTTCGTCAGCAAAAACGCAGATCACCTTTTCCTCCTGCTCGACCATAATCAAAATGCCCTTGGTCAGATCGGTTTCGGCATTTTTGATCTGATAGTGTTTATGCAGCCGGAGGATCGGGAAACATTGTCCCCGGATCATTACCATTTCATTGTTGTCCGGATCCATCAGGCAGTCTTTTTGGTCCGGCCGGAAAGATTCGGAAATGGTGGTAATCGGGATTGTGTAGCGGGATTTACCAACCCGGATATTCATCCCTTCGACGATCGCCAGCGTCAGCGGAATTTTTAGGGTAATCGTGGTGCCACGGTCCATTTCGCTGTCGACTAGTACTGTGCCACCCACTTCTTCCAGATTTTTGGTGACCACATCCATGCCCACCCCCCGGCCGGAAAATTCAGTGATACTTTCCTTGGTGGAAAAACCGGGTAGAAGTACCAGTTTGAAAATCTCGCGGTCGCTCATTTCTTCCACCGGTTTAGTCAGGAGGTCATTTTGTCGGGCTTTTTCTAGAATCCTGGCCTTATCAAGGCCCCGGCCATCATCCTTTATTACAATCAGCACATCGCTGCCGACATTTTTGGCCTCGAGAATGATATGGCCGGCTTTTTCCTTGCCCTTGGCCAACCGTTCCGTTTCGCTTTCGATGCCATGATCGATGGCGTTGCGGATGATATGCATCAGTGGATCAGAAATATGTTCAATGATATTCTTATCCACTTCGGTTTCCTCGCCATATAGATCCAGTACCACTTCGCGGTTCAATTTTTTACACATATCCCGGACGATCCGGTTCATTTTGACGAAGGTGGTTGACAGTGGTACCATCCGGATGGCCATCACCATGTCCTGAAGTTCCACCGTGATCTTATGGAGCTCGATGGAGGCCTTGTGAAAGTTTTCTGATTGGATCATCTCGACCTCGGGACACTGGGTTACCATCGATTCGGTGATCATCAGTTCTCCCACCAGATTCATCAGATTATCAAGTTTATCGACGTTGACGCTGATCATTTTCTGAGCCGCCCCGGTATTGTTTTTCTGAGTATCCTCGGAGCAAGCAATGACCGGTTTCGGGGTGTCCGTTTGGCTGAATTCCTTATTTGGCAGAGCGAAGGTCTCCCGGGGCTTGACTTCCTGGATTTTTTGCCGGAACTGATCCAACCGTTGCTCATCGATTTCCCGAAACAACAGCTGTTCAACATAAATAATATTTTCAAAATGAGCTTTTATCTCTTCATAGCAAAGTTCGGTTTTGAAATAAATCTCAAAGCCATTTTCGCGGATATAGGCCGCAGTTTGAGGATTTTCAGCAATATCCGCCGGTAAATAATAGACTTCTTCCACCAGCTCCGCCAATCCAAACACCAGGGTGTACGCCCGGATGTTTTCCATTGTGCAATCGTCTTCATATTGAATAATCACCTGATAGCAGGCCCCTTTTCCCGGTTCTTGATCCGCCTGGACTTCTGCCGCTGACAGATGATGTTTTTTCTCCTGGGGAATATAATACTGCTGTTTTTTTTGCTGACCGCGACTTTGGGGGTTTTCATCCCCAAAAATCCGTCGCAACTCATTCAGGAATAAATTGAAGGAATCAATCAGATCGCCGGGGTCGCCGTCAGCCTCATTTTCGTTGGTTATTTTGCAAATCTCTTCCTTGATAAAATCCACACATTCCAGGACCAAATCAGACACTGCCGAAAAATCCAGGCCTTCCGGTTTTTGCTCCCGGATAAAATAGAAAATATCCTCTACTGCATGAGCCGCCTTTTCGATGTTATTGAACAGCATCATCGCTGAGGAACCTTTGATGGTGTGCATAAACCGGAAGATTTCGCTGACATCATCGGGGCTGAAGCCGCCGTTTTTTTCACTGCAAATGATAACCTGCTCCAGCTGTTCTAGATTCTGGGTCGTTTCAAAGATATAGACCTCCATCATCGGTTCGTTCTCGAAATTTTTCGTCACATTCGTCACCTCACGTATTTCGGTTTTTGAAACTATCTCAAATTATTCTGTCTTAAAATTAAATATACTCAATTTATTTGAAGGACATGCGCTTCATAGCAGTACCCTTGTCTGATCTTAAATAAAGATTTCGTCCATTCTTTGTTTTTTATACACATTTTTTGTCTGTTTAAACAATAAAATGCTTTGATCGTCGATTTTTTGAGACGTTCAGTAGTAAAAGGCAAAACTATCATAAATTACGACATCTGATCATCATTTACTGATATCTTTTGCCGATTTTAATCCGGTTTATAAAAAAAAGACGTTATCTCCGACCAGATCAAGATCAAGCGATCCGACTGAAAAACGTCTTTTCATAATTCTATTCAGATTTTAAGTCACGGATTAGCGGTGTTCCAATAACAACACGGTCTACAATGAGGTCCGATTGCAGCAAATCAGGCGTGACGGAGGATGTTGGAAGCATCGGTGATATTAAAAACACTCAACAAAACAAAATCACCTTTTAGTTTGCAAAAGAACTTCAATCTCTTTTGCCGGCATTGGCTTGTAATAGTAAAAACCCTGTATTTCGTCACACAGCCGTTGCGCTAAAAATGATTCCTGTTGTTGCGTTTCAACTCCTTCAGCAATGACATCCAACCCCATTCTTTTAGCCATTAAAATAATGGCTTCGGTAATCGCTTCATCTCTCTCATCTACGTTAATCCCTTGGATAAACATCAAAGGGATCTTAATTTTATTAATCGGTAACAATTTTAAATATTGTAATGAAGAAAATTCGGTTCCAAAATCATCAACAGAAATATAAATGCCCATTTCCTGAAAGATATTCAAAATGTGAACAATGTAACCCCTGTCCTGCATCGCAATACTCTCAGTAATTTCCAACTCAAGATATTGAGGCAATAAATTTGTTGTCTCCAGGATCTCTTTAATTTGACTTACAATTTCGGGATTCTGAAATTGGATGACGGACATATTCACAGCAATTCTGATCGGTGGCAAGCCTGCTGCCTGCCAGGTTTTGTTCTGCATGCAAACTGTGTACAGTACCCACTTGCCGATGGGGTTGATTAATCCGGTTCGTTCGGCCAAATGAATAAATTTGCCCGGAGAAACCAATCCTAACTCCGGATGATTCCAGCGAAGTAGTGCTTCTAGACCGATAATTCGCTTTGTATTGATATTGATTTGGGGTTGATAATAAACTTCCAGTTCATTTCTCTTCAAAGATCGATACAAGTCATTACTCAGCTTCATATTTTCCGCAATGATATCTTTCATGACTATGGTACAAAGAACCGATTGATTTTTACCCTTCTCCTTGGCTTTGTACATGGCTAATTCTGCATTTTTGATAAGCGTTTCATGCGTTTCCCCGTCCGCTGGGAAAATGGATATTCCGACACTGACTGTTACATAAATTTCGTTGTGATTCAGTTCGATTGGTTGTCTGAAGTCACCAATGATTCTATTCGCAACTGTCTGAATGTGATCGGTGCTTTTTAGATTTTGGACTATGATGATGAACTTATCACCACTCATCCTGGCCACAGTATCGCTTTCTTGAACGAGACCAGTGAGTCTGTCAGCGACGTCTTTGAGCAATTCATCCCCTTGAAAATGTCCGAGATTATCGTTTACCGCTTTGAAGTTATCCAGGTCCAAATATAGAATTCCAAAAGATTTTTCAACCCGCATCGATAAATTTATCGCCTGCTGAACCCGGTCAACTAGCATCACGCGATTTGGCAAGCCGGTTAAAGAGTCCCAATGCATAATCTGTTCAATTTTTTCAATTGCCTGTTTCCGAAGGGTTATTTGATTGGCTAGCTCTTTTAAAGTGATGGCCAACTCTGCGGCTCGGTCTGCTTTCTCTTCTTTTTGATAGGCTAGTTCTTTATTTGCCGAGACCAGCTCTGCGGCCCGGTCTGCTTTCTCTTCTTTTTGATAAGCAAGTTCTTTATTTGCCAAGACCAGTTCTGCGGCACTTTTATTTTTTTCATCATTTTGAGCGATAATCTTTTTTTTTGCGATCATTAATTCTGCTGAAAGGTTGTCTTCGTTTGCTTTTATATCAGTTTTTTTCATATTTCATTTTTTCCTCTCTGATTCATTTTACAAACTCGACCTTTCACTTTGACAACCAATCTGAGTGCTGAAAATCTTGACCGCTAACTGGCCGCTGTCCAAGCATAAATAATCAATTACACCATGCTCTGTCAATTACAATTAAATCAGAAAGACATTAAATCGATTTCGAGAACATATCAAAGTCATTTGATAGCTAAATTTTTATCCAAATCGGCCTTCATTATCTTATGACAACATAACCTTGTAGATTGTTTCCTTAAAATTCTAGAACTTTATATCCCATTTGTTTTACTATATTCCCCTGCTTTAATGATCTTAAACAATTCTTTCAAGATATTAGTGATGGAGACTGTAAAATTATTGCCCTAGTTTCCTGTGAGGACTTTTCTTATGCCCTCACAGGAAACACCATGCCAAGAAAATCCAAGCGACCCTGCAGCTACCCCGGTTGTAATCAGTTGACCGATGGAAATGAGAAGCTACAAGATGCGAAGCCAATCACGACGAGCATAAGGGATTCGTTCGACGTTGATGACATGGGATTGTTCATCGATGGTAAAGAAGGCGACGTAGTTCTTAATCAAAAGTTTTAGGTACCCCATTGAAGCCAGCCGGTCATCACGAACAGCTGGACATTTCTGTGGCATTTCGATTAAACCAAGAAGTGCTTCTTCAATCGTATCCATCATATTCATGGCAGTCATTGGTGATGACAATTGCGAAGAAATGTACAAAATAATATCACGAAGGTCGTTTTCAGCTGGCTCTGAGATCTCAATGCTATACGTTGCCATCGGTTATATTTTGCCGTAGGTCCTTCATGACATCAGTCAGTGGACGTTTTTCCTCAGATTTAATGGCAGCTCGACCTTCATCAAGGGCACGATAAAGTTCAATCTTACCGCTCAACATTTCGTAAGCTTCGATGCTCATGACAGCCAAGTCCCCCTGACCATTCTTAGTGATGAAGACGGGTTCTTCGTGTTCGTGACAGAATTTAGAGATTTCGTTGTAATTATTTCTTAGATCCGTACTGGATTTGATATTAGGCATTTGATTGTTCCCCTTTGTTAATCTAAAGATATTATGCCAGAATATCTTTAGATTAACAATAAGAATAGCCTATTGGGGGTATTCAAATCGCTAAAACGTGTTGTAAATGCAACGGGCATGGTGGCTCTGATCCTGGCTAGTACCTATGGACTAAGACTGGCCCAGTTGGTACTGCCAGGACTGAAAATATAAATCAGCAATAGTGTGTGAATGATAGTTTCGATTATCCTGCCTAAAAGCATTGACCTCTGCATAATTAGTTGATAATATTGTGCAGAAAGAGAATGGTTTATGCAGAAAGGAATCGAAAATGAGTAAGTTTGATTATACAAAATACCTGATGAATTGATGAATTATCAGTTAATGAACTTGCCTTAATTTTTTATCCATCCTATCAACCAACAGTAATTTTCAGCTATAAAATTTCGATCCCATCAAGCAAACTATGAAGAACTTTGATAATTTCTTCATAAATAATATCTCGAGCATACGGGAATTTTCGCTGATATTTCTTCCACATTTCTTGAAGTTCCCGACTTTCTGCAATATTCATCAGTGTCGTTTTAGTAGTAGAAAAAATCGATTGACTGCCACGATGACCAGATGTCGCTGACAAGGCTTCTAAAAAAACTGTTTTGTCATATTTTTGAGTTGTTTCCAAAATGAAAATATCATAAAAATCTCTTGGACGCGTGCTGTAAATGCCACGGCTTAAAATCGTCTCAACTTTTTCAGCCATTACCGTTTCAATATTATACCCCCAAACACTAATACAAACGGACTGATCAAAAATTCCGCTAAACTCATAATAAACAGGTGATGGCGTAATGACGTCTCCTGTAGAAATATCAATAGATAGCGGTGTTATAATTGTATCGTACATGGCATTTATCCGAACACAAAATCCGCCATAAAGATCAACCTTCCGAATCGGGGCAACTGATACAAAATTAAATTTGACATCATCATTTAAGTTAATCGCGCAGATGCTATGAATCGCTTCCATTATCTGCTCTTTATCAAGTGGGAGATTGCGCAGTGTTGTATCCAAATCCATGGTGGAGCGGGTGTCCAGACCAACAAGACCTGCCACCAGCATGCCGCCCTTAATTACAAATTTTTCCTGGTATTCAGACCTTGACAGACGTTCTAAAAAACGCTCAAACATGTAATTTTGCAAAACAACCTGTGCAGCAATATTATTTTTCTTTGCATAATTGTTGATACGGCTTTTGAGACTCATTGCTTTCGAACTCATAGCAGCACCTCCATATAACGTCTCAGTACTTTTTCAACCCTCAGATGCTTTGCATAATCTGCGAGCAGGTTCAAGTTTTTTTCCTTGTAAACGGCATAGTTTTTCACAGCACTGATTACCATTTCCTCATCACAGCGATTTCGACTGCGCAGAAAATCGCAAATGGTCCGCTCCAAATTATAGCAACGAACCCGATTACCGAACGTTGTTTTTTTCTCAATCATGCCAAGACCATGCAGCTCCGGCTTAATATAAAAGCAATTGCACTCGTCTTTGATAGTAGCTGGTAGAGCAGAATCACTGGGTATGGTAACCGAATGTCGAAACGGTGTTCGATCAGATAGGCCATTTAAAAATAGGGCTGTATCATGAGAAAAAATTATTTTCGATGAGTGTAACATGAGCGCATACATATCATCATAGACCGTATCTGGAAGCGTGTAAACACCATGACTGCTTCTGTCCAAAAGTCCACCTTTCACGTATTTTGTGAGTAAGGATTTGGAAAATCCTAGATTCAATACCTGAGATGTTGTAATGATATTGTTGTTCTTTTTCATTTCCCGAAGAATTTCAGCGTTGATGTACATTTGGATTCTCCCTCATCGTAAACTATTATATTGATATTATAAATAATTTCTATACAAAAGTCAATTTCAATTGTGAACTTTCAAGCTGATATAAATTTCAATATCTTTACAATAGTTTACTCTCGACTTCAAAAATTAATCTATCTGATTTTGGGAAATTTTTCGCAAGTTCGATGATACCGTCATAACCAAATGTATCGGTTCGATATTTCTTCCCGTCACAGCAGTCAGTTTCAGTTGGTTAGCGGCACTAACCAACTCGCCTTTCTTATCTCGAAATTCAATAAAAAGCATTGTTAACAAAATATCTAAATCAACCACTCAACAAGCCCTAAAAACCGAAAACATCTATATACAACTTCTCACCAAACACTGACATCTAAATCGTACTGTACGGGCCAAAATCACCCCTTTGGATCGATTACCTCAAAGCAATAATTTACCTGTTTTCAGATAATAAAATTATAGCACAAAAAAAGAAAAAGCCCAGTAATACTGGACTTTTAACACATCGTTTATTTTTCTCGTGACATCAATACTACCGTCTCAACGTGCATTCCAAAGTCCCACAAAGCTCCAGATAGCTACATTAATATAAATGTAGAGTTTGGTAACGGGGAGGGAATGATACCTTTAGGCAAAATTGATACTATCCGTAATGGGCTAACACTTAATAATATAGCCTCAAAATCAGAAGCATACAAGCCAAAACCAAGAACAACTTACAAAATGATAAAAGAATATATCTGTGAGAAGCACAGCTTTAATGTTCACACCGCCTACATTGCTGAAGTCAAACGTAGTTTAGGGCTTACTATGTTCGATGCGCCTAACGCAGTCGAGACTCTGAAAAGTCCCAGAAAGCACCCCACTCCGATTCAAGTAACAGCAATTAAAGAAGCTCTCATTCATTTTGAAGTCATTTAGATAACAGAAATTGCCTTTTGCATTTTGCAAAGGGCTATTTCTGTTTGTACAAGCCGGTACATTATTAATCTTTTTATCGCGAAACTCGAAAGGAGGAACAGAATTGAACGCAAAAGTAATCGCCATCACCAACCAAAAAGGCGGCGTAGGCAAAACAACCACCTGTGTCAACTTAGGCATAGGCTTGGCACTTGAGGACAAAAAGGTTCTGCTGATAGACGCCGATCCACAAGGCAGTTTATCTATTAGCTTAGGGCATCCGCAACCTGACAAACTCCCCATCACCCTCTCTACGATTATGAGCAAGGTGCTGACGGATGAGCCTATAGAAAATAAAGAAGGCCTCTTAACTCATGCAGAGGGAGTGGACTTGCTCCCTGCCAACATTGAATTATCCGGCATGGAGGTATCTCTCGTCAATGCCATGAGCCGAGAAAGCATCTTGAAGCAATATATTGAAACAGTAAGAAAGCAATATGACTATGTGCTTTTAGACTGTATGCCTTCCCTTGGTATGCTGACGGTCAATGCACTTGCAGCGGCAGACAGTGTAATTATTCCTGTACAGGCTCAATACCTTCCTGTCAAAGGATTGGAGCAACTCTTGCAGACTATTCACAAGGTCAATAAGCAGATTAATCCCAAATTAAAGATAGATGGTATTCTTCTGACAATGGTAGATAACCGCACCAACTTTGCGAAGGACATCGGCTCCTTGCTCAGAGAAACATACGGTGGCAGTATAAAGGTTTTTACGGCTGAAATCCCCCATTCTGTTCGAGCTGCTGAAACAAGTGCCGAAGGTAAGAGCATTTTTGCCCATGATCCAAAAGGCAAAGTTGCTGAAGGTTATAAAGAGTTGACGAAGGAGGTATTGAAAATTGAAAAGCTCCGCCAAAAAAATAAGTCTGACATCGGTAGATGATTTGTTTTCTACTGAAGAAAGCCGTGCCGATGATCAAAGAGAAAAAATTGTTGAAGTACCTCTATCAGAACTCTTTCCTTTTAAAGACCATCCTTTTAAAGTGATTGATAATGAAGCGATGCTTGATACCGCTGAGAGCATAAAACAATATGGTGTACTTGTGCCTGCCATAGCAAGACCCCGTGAAGATGGAGGCTATGAGCTTGTATCAGGACACCGCCGCAAAAGAGCCTGTGAGCTGGCAGAGCTTGAAACCATGCCTGTTATTATCCGCAACCTTGACGATGATGCCGCCACAATTATTATGGTTGACAGCAATCTTCAACGAGAAAATATCCTTCCCAGTGAACGAGCTTATGCTTTTAAGCTGAAATTAGAGGCTATTAAGCGGCAAGGTGCAAGGTCGGATTTAACTTGTACCCAAGTTGGGCACAAGTTAGACGGTAAGAAATCTGTGGAAATTGTTGCTGATGAGGCTGGTTCAAGCCGTAATCAAGTTCAACGCTACATTCGCCTGACCGAGCTGATTCCCGAATTACTTTCTATGGTCGATGAAAAGAAAATTGCCTTTAACCCTGCCGTGGAACTGTCCTATCTAAAACCAGAGGAACAACTCCTTTTGCTTGAGGCAATGGACAAAGAACAGGCAACTCCCTCACTTTCACAGGCTCAACGGCTTAAAAAATTCAGTGCGGAGGGCAACTGCACCCTTGAGGCGATGTGTGCCATTATGAGCGAGGAGAAAAAAGGTGAGTTAGACAAGGTAACGCTGACGGGCGATAAAATCAAGAAATATTTTCCTAAAAACTACACCCCGCAGCAAATGGAAGCTACTATTATCAAGCTCCTTGAAGGGTGGCACAAAAAGCGAACGCAACAGCAGGAACGATAAAATAGCCATTTCACAAAGGAGGTGATACGATTGGCAGTTTTCAGAGTAGAAAAGACAAAAGATTACACCGTTATGGCTAATCATCATTTGCGAAATACCGAGCTTTCACTAAAGGCAAAAGGCCTACTCTCCCTCATGCTCTCACTACCGGAAAATTGGGATTACACGACAAAAGGGCTTTCATGTATCTGTAAAGACGGTATTGATAGCATCAACGCCACTGTTAAAGAGCTTGAGGAACAAGGCTATGTCGTCCGCAAACGGATACGCAATGAAAAGGGACAACTTACCAGCATAGAGTACACCATCTTGGAGAAGCCACAACTCATTGATACAATCGAGTTTCAACCTAAACCGGAAAATCCAATACTGGATAACCCAATACTGGATAAACCAACTTTGGCTAAACCAATATTGGAATGTCCTATCTTGGAAAAACCTGAACAGGCTGAACCTATCTTGGTAAAACCCCACCAATTAAGTACTAATTTATCAAGAACTAATTTATTAACTCCTGATTTATTAAATATAGATCAATCAAATCCTAATCAATCAAATCCGTATCCATTAAAGTACGAACCGCAAAAGCAGAATGGATGCGATGAGATAGGATGCGATAATGCTACAGAAGTAAAAGAATTGGTTTTAGAAAAGCTTGAATACGAGTGTATCCGGGAACGTTACAGGGACGATCGCCTCGATGAAATTGTTGATCTCATGGTGGAAACACTCTGTTCAACCAAACCCTCAATCAACATTGCAGGCGATGAATATCCTGCGCAGCTTGTAAAAGAAAAGCTTCTACGAATCAACAGTATGCATGTCGAGTATGTGTTTCACTGCCTCGATAAGAACACCACATATATCCGCAATATTAGGCGATATTTGCTGGCTACTCTTTTTAATGCCCCCTCGACCATTGACCATTATTATTCGGCACTGGTGAATCACGATTTCGGCGGCAGACCATAACCGCCAATCTCACAAAACCATGAAAGGAGGCCTAATCCATGCAGGAAGAAGTAGAAAATAAAACAGTGGCACTTGCTATCAATACCACCAAGCTGACCGCCAGGGAGCTAAGAGCTGCTATTCTCAAGTTCTTAGCAGCACAGAAAAATAAAAACAAAAGCCGTGACAGCCCTGAAATCCCCCACGGCAAGCAGAGCGTCAAATCCCTTGCCGTTCAAAATCAAGGCATGACCAGTATTGAAATAACTGATAAGAACATCAAGAGTTTTGAACGTGTGGCTAGAAAATACGGTGTGGATTTTGCAGTGCAAAAAGACAAAAGTATGATTCCCCCAAAATACATTGTGTTTTTCAAGGGGCGAGATGCCGATGCCATAACTGCTGCATTTACCGAGTTTACTGCAACAGCTGTGAAAAAAGCGACACGTCCTTCAGTGCTTGCACAACTCAAAAAATTTACCGAGCTTGTGAAAAACACTATTTCAGACAAAGTAAAGAATAAAGATAAGGAGCATTTAAGATGAACACAAAGACAAAAAAGCTCCTTATTCTGAACATTCCATACCTCATCTTAGCTCTGCTTTTTACCAAAGTATCGCAGGCATGGCGGCTTGCGGCGGGCTATGAGTTTGCCAGCAAGGTGCTAACCCTGCCTGACGGATTTGTAAGTGCTTTTGAAAATCCCTTACCGAGCTTGCACTCTCAAGACCTTGTGATAGGCATTTTATTTGGAGCATCTCTTCGCCTTGTGGTTTATCTCAAAGGCAAAGATGCTAAAAAGTACCGAAAGGGCATTGAGTATGGCTCTGCCCGTTGGGGAAAATCTGAGGACATTCGCCCTTTTGTAGACCCCCTTTTCAACAATAACGTAATACTGACACAAACAGAGAGCCTTACCATGTCAAGCCGCCCCAAAAATCCAAAGCACGCAAGAAATAAGAACGTGCTAATTGTAGGAGGTTCAGGCTCTGGGAAAACAAGATTTTGGCTAAAACCTAATCTGATGCAGTGCCAGTCCAAGGAATATCCTGTGAGCTTTGTGGTCACCGATCCAAAAGGCAGCATTGTGGTGGAGTGTGGTAAAATGCTTCTTCGCAATGGATATAATTTGAAAATACTGAATACCATCAATTTCAAAAAATCCATGCACTACAATCCCTTCGCCTATTTGCGGAGTGAAAAGGACATTTTGAAACTTGTCACTACCTTGATTGCCAACACAAAAGGTGAAGGCAAGACAGGCGATGATTTTTGGGTGAAGGCAGAAACCCTGCTCTATACGGCACTCATTGGCTACATCTATTTTGAGGCTCCCGAAAATGAACAAAACTTTTCCACCCTCATTGAATTTATCAACGCCTCGGAGGTGCGTGAAGATGATGAGGATTATAAAAATCCAGTCGACCTCATGTTTGAGGCTTTAGAAAAAAAAGACCCTCAACATTTTGCTCTAAGACAATACAAGAAGTACAAATTAGCCGCAGGAAAAACAGCAAAGAGTATTCTTATTAGCTGCGGTGCAAGGCTTGCTCCCTTTGACATTAAAGAGCTGCGTGAGCTGACTGCTTACGACGAAATGGAGCTTGATACCTTGGGAGACGAAAAGACCGCCCTGTTTATCATCATCAGTGATACTGACGATACCTTTAACTTCTTGGTATCAATGGCATACACACAGCTTTTTAATCTGTTGTGCGATAAAGCTGACGACGTGTACGGTGGCAGGCTTCCTGTTCATGTGCGGTGCCTGATCGACGAGGCGGCAAATATCGGACAAATACCGAAACTGGAAAAACTCATGGCAACCATCCGTAGCCGTGAAATTTCTGCCTGCCTCGTGTTGCAGGCACAAAGTCAGTTAAAGGCTCTCTACAAGGACAATGCTGATACGATTATTGGCAACTGTGACAGCATGATTTTCCTTGGAGGCAAGGAGAAAACCACCCTCAAGGATTTATCAGAAACCCTTGGCAAGGAAACCATCGATATGTTCAACACTTCCGACACCAGAGGGTCGCAAAGGAGCTATGGGCTTAATTATCAAAAGCTGGGAAAGGAGCTTATGAGTATGGATGAGCTTGCCGTAATGGATGGCGGCAAGTGCATTTTACAGCTTAGAGGTGTTCGACCGTTTCTCTCGGAAAAGTACGATATCACAAAGCACCCACAGTACAAATACTTATCCGATTTTGACAAAAGGAACACTTTTGATATTGAAAAATATCTATCTACAAAACTGAAACCAAAGCCTGATGAGGTCTATGATGTTTATGAAATCAACCTCACAGACGAAACTGAAGCCGCTGAATAAGCGGTTATTTTCATCCACAAACAATAAGAAAAATTTAGGAGGATATGAATTATGGAATTTTTTAATGAAGCAGTGAACGTATTGCAGACATTGGTTATTGCCCTTGGTGCAGGCCTTGGAATTTGGGGAGTTATCAATTTGCTCGAAGGTTACGGTAACGATAATCCCGGTGCAAAATCTCAGGGTATGAAACAGCTCATGGCAGGTGGTGGCGTAGCACTCATCGGCATGACGCTTGTACCCTTACTCTCTGGCTTGTTCGGTTAATTGGTAACGCCTTATGCAAAGCATCATCGACAGTATAACTGAATGGCTCAAGGAACTGCTTATTAGTGGAATTACAGCTAATTTGTCGGGGATGTTCGATACCGTCAACAGCAAAGTTGGCGAGATCGCAGGCGAAGTGGGCAAGACACCATCGGCGTGGAACGGTGGTGTCTTTTCTATGATACAAAGCCTCTCCGATAATGTGATTATTCCTATTGCCGGCATTATCCTGACCTTTGTCATGTGCTACGAGCTGATACAAATGGTCATCGAGAAAAATAACCTCCACGATATAGAAACCTTTATGTTTTTCAAATGGATTTTTAAGACCTTTGTGGCTGTGTTGATTCTCACAAATACTTTTAACATCATCATGGGGATTTTTGATATGTCACAGCATGTTGTATCGAATGCCGCAGGTGTAATCATCACAGATACCAATATTGATATAACCACAGTAATCGCCAACATGGAGGAAAGTCTTAAAGAAATGGAACTCGGCCCTCTTTTAGGTCTGTGGTTGCAAAGCACTCTAATAGGTTTCACCATGACCGCCCTATCTATTTGCATTTTTGTCATCATCTACGGAAGAATGATAGAGATCTATTTAATGACCTCAATGGCTGCAATTCCCCTTGCAACAATGGTAAATCGTGAATGGGGCAGTATGGGACAGAACTATTTAAGAGCCATGCTCGCCCTTGGCTTTCAGGCTTTTTTAATCATGGTGTGCGTAGGCATTTACGCCGTACTTGTGCAGTCTATTTCCACCGATGGTGACATTATCGGTGCAGTGTGGACTTGTGTAGGCTACACGGTACTGCTCTGCTTTACCCTCTTTAAGACAAGCTCAATGGCAAAAAGCCTGTTTAATGCCCACTAAGGGCAGAAAGGAGATTTCATGGCTTATGTATCCGTACCCAAAGATTTAAGCACCGTTAAAACGAAGGTTGTATTAAATCTAACAAAACGACAGCTGATCTGCTTCTCTGCTGCCCTTGCAGTTGGATTACCTTTGTTTTTCCTCACAAAGGACAGTGTTGGCACAAGTGCATCGTCTCTATTGATGATTTTTTCCATGCTCCCACTATTCATGTTTGCCCTTTACGAAAAACATGGGCAGCCATTGGAGGTTATTTTAAAACACTATATTGAGGTGCGTTTCTTAAACCCCAAGCAGCGCCCCTATAAAACTGAAAATTTCTATGCCGTACTCATGAGGCAGGAAAAATTGGACAAGGAGGTAAAGCACATTGTCGAAAACAGAAAAACAATCTCGCCCAAAGCTAACAAAGGCAGAAAGGCAAAAGATTAACGCCGCCATTTTGATGGCAAGAAGTAAAAACAAGAAAGAGAAAACAGCACAAGACACCATTCCTTTTCAAAAAATGTATCCCGATGGCATCTGCCGTGTGACGGATACGCTCTACACCAAGACTATTCGCTTTCAAGACATCAACTATCAGCTTGCCCAAAACGAGGATAAGACCGCAATCTTTGAGAGCTGGTGCGATTTCCTCAATTACTTTGATAGTTCCATTCACTTTCAGCTTTCTTTCCTTAACATGACTGCCAATGCCAATGACTATGAAAGCAGCGTTTCCATTAATCCGCAACAGGATGATTTTGACAGTATCCGTAGTGAATATACGGAGATGCTTCATAGTCAGCTTTCCAAGGGAAATAACGGCTTGGTGAAAACCAAGTATCTAACCTTTGGCATAGAGGCTGACAGCGTGAAGATTGCAAAGCCAAGGCTCGAACGTATTGAAAATGACCTGTGGAACGGCTTTAAGCGGATCGGTGCAGCAGTAGACTCCCTTGACGGAAAAGAAAGACTTAGGCTCTGCCACAATATCCTGAGAATGGACGGCAATGAGCCATTTCACTTTGACTGGAAATGGCTTGTGCCTTCAGGGCTATCGGTAAAGGACTTTATCGCACCGTCCTCTTTCGAGTTTCGTGAGGGCAGAATATTTAAAACAGGTGCTAAGTTTGGGGCGGTATCCTTTTTACAGGTACTTGCCCCTGAACTGAATGACCGCATTTTAGCAGACTTTCTCGACATGGAAAGCAATCTCCTTATAACCATGCATATTCAATCGGTAGACCAAACCAAAGCAATCAAAACCATTAAACGCAAGATTACTGATCTGGATAAGATGAAGATTGAGGAACAGAAGAAAGCTGTCCGAAGTGGCTATGATATGGATATTATCCCCTCCGACCTCGCCACTTATGGAGGTGAAGCGAAAAAACTCCTTGCGGATTTGCAGAGCCGAAATGAAAGAATGTTCCTTATGACCTTTCTAATCCTGAACACGGCTGATACCAAACAGCAGCTTGAAAACATAGTGTTTCAAGCATCAGGCATCGCCCAAAAGCATAATTGCACGTTGGTAAGGCTTGATTATCAGCAAGAGCAAGGCTTTATGTCCTCTCTCCCGCTTGGCTTCAATCAGACTGTTATTCAGCGGAGCTTAACCACATCTTCAACAGCAATTTTCGTTCCCTTTACTACGCAGGAGCTATTCCAGTCAGGTGGCGAGGCTCTTTACTATGGACTGAACTCTCTATCCAATAATCTCATTATGGTAGACCGCAAAAAGCTCAAAAATCCCAACGGATTAATTTTAGGAACACCGGGCAGCGGAAAGAGTTTTTCTGCCAAACGTGAGATTACCAACATTTTTCTCATTACTACAGATGACATCATTATATGTGATCCGGAGGCAGAGTACTTTCCCCTCGTTAATCGCCTCAATGGCCAGGTGGTGAAAATTTCTCCTACAAGTACCGACTTTGTCAACCCGATGGACATAAACTTAAATTACAGTGAGGATGAAAACCCGCTATCCTTGAAATCCGACTTTATCCTCTCCCTTTGCGAGTTGATTGTCGGAGGAAAAGAAGGTCTTATGCCAGTGGAAAAAAGTATCATCGACCGCTGTGTCCGTCTTATCTACGCTGATTACCTATCTGACCCTATGCCTGAAAAAATGCCGATTCTAGAGGATTTGTATAATGCTCTTAAGGAACAGGATGAAAAAGAGGCGCAGCATATCAGGTCAGCTCTTGAAATCTATGTTACAGGCTCGCTTAATGTATTCAACCACCGCACCAATGTGGATATCACAAACCGGCTTGTCTGCTTTGATATAAAAGAGCTTGGCAAGCAGCTTAAAAAGCTGGGTATGCTCGTGGTACAGGATCAAGTTTGGAACAGGGTAACGGTCAATCGTGCAGAAAAGCGCTCTACTCGCTATTATATGGATGAGTTTCACTTGCTCCTGAAGGAGGAACAGACTGCCGCCTATTCAGTAGAGATTTGGAAACGATTTCGTAAATGGGGCGGCATCCCCACAGGGATTACGCAGAATGTCAAAGACCTTCTTTCCTCCCGTGAGGTAGAAAATATCTTTGAGAACTCTGACTTTGTGTATATGCTAAATCAGGCATCAGGTGATAGACAAATCCTTGCTAAGCAGCTCAATATTTCGCCACATCAGCTTTCCTATGTGACCCATTCCGGCGAGGGCGAAGGTCTGCTTTTTTATGGCAACGTGATTCTACCTTTTGCAGATAAATTTCCAAAGGATACTGAACTGTACCGTATTATGACCACCAAGCCAACTGAAACGGAAAAAGCATAGACAAAAGGCAACAAGGGGACAATCTATCCCCCTGTTGTTTTTCAAAAGCTTTCTTTCCATTTCACAATATGGGAAAAAATGATATAATGAGCGGAAGGCGGTGAAAAAATTGGCAACACTAATTGCAGCAGAATATAAACAATTTGAAGATATAAAGCACACTGATGAAAACGGCATTGAATTTTGGTATGCCCGTGAGCTTGCCAGTGTCCTTGATTATACCCAATGGCGTAATTTTACAAAGGTAATTGATAAGGCGATGTTGTCCTGTCATAACAGCGGTTTTGAGTGTGCAGACCATTTTGTTGATGTCAGCAAAATCGTAGAAGCAGGTGCAACCTCTAAGCCGATACATGATTTTGAGCTTTCACGCTATGCCTGCTATCTGATCGTGCAAAACGGCGATCCACGCAAAGAGCCTATCGCTCTCGGTCAAACCTACTTTGCTATACAGACCCGAAGACAGGAAATAGCGGATCGTTTTAATGAGCTTGACGAGGACAATAAACGCCTTGTTATCCGTGGTGAGGTCACAAGTTGGAACGCTATGCTAGTGGATGCGGCACATAAAGCGGGCATCACAGATCAATTGGAATATGCTCAGTTTCAAAATGCAGGCTACATGGGATTGTATGGCGGCTTGACCGCCGCAGATATTCACAGACGAAAAAAACTCAAAACAAGTGAGAAAATCCTCGACCATATGGGCAGTGAAGAACTCGGTGCAAACCTGTTCCGCATTACGCAGACCGAAGCAAAGCTTCGCCGTGAACAACCAAAAGGACTGGAAACGGCAAGTGGCATCCATTACCAAGTTGGGCAGACTGTCCGTGAAGCTATCGCAAAAAACGAGGGTACAATGCCGGAGGATTTACCGACTCCCGAAAAGAGCATTGCCGAAATTGGCAAGGAACAGCTTAAAAAGCTGAAAGAGAAAAAAGAGCCACCTATGCTTGATGAATAGCACATTTTCACGATTTTGCTGACCTCAGCAAAATCGCAATACTGAAAGAAAAATAATTGCGTTTAAGCTGCTTGTAGCGATACAGGCGGCTTTTTGCGTGGAAGGAGGATAACTATTTGAGTAAAAAGAGACAAAAACCTTTCCGACCTGCTGGGAAGGTATCTCGCCTTGCCTTTACGGAAGAGGAAAGTGCCGACCCCACCCTTGAAAAGCCTCTTAAAAAAGCAGAAAAAGCGGCTGACAAACTGGAAAAGTCATATGAGAAAATCTCTAAAAAGAAAACTCTTATCACAGAACGCACCCTAAATGCCAGCACAGGCAAAAATGAGGTGCGTTTATATTTTGAAGAAATCGACAAACCAAAGCCTCCATCCAAGCTTGCATATGGCATCAACTCCGTTCCTCAAAAGCAGCTTCTCTCTGAAGTTCATAAGGAAATCCGAAAAAGCGAACAGGACAATGTAGGCTTGGAGGCATCACATAAGACCGAAGAAGGTGCCGAATTTGTGACAAGACGTGTGCAAAGTGCCTATCGCAGTCATAATCTCAGGCCATACCTTCAGCTTTCAAAAGCAGAAAAAAGCACGGCAAAGGCAGAGATCAACTACCTCTATCAAAAGAGTATGAAAAATAGTCCGCAGCTCTCCTCTAACCCACTTTCAAGGTGGCAACAAAAGCGAATGATTAAAAAGGAGTACCTCGCCGCAAGGTATGGCAAAGGAGCAAATACCGCACATCAGACTGCTGCCAATACCAAAAGGGCGGCTACTACTGTGGCGGTGACTGATAATAAACTCATGCAGTTTATTATCAGTCACCGAAAAGGTTTTTTTATGCTCCTTGCTATTGCCGCTGTTATCATCGTTCTCATGAGTACGATTTCTTCTTGCTCTCTCATGCTTGAAGGTGGGTTAAATAGCATTATTGGTACTTCCTACACTTCAGAGGATGCGGATATTATCGCCACCGATAACAACTACACTGCCTTAGAAAATACCTTGCAACAACGAATTGACAACATTGAAAGTGAATATCCCGATTATGATGAGTACCGCTATGACCTTGATACCATCGGGCATAATCCTCATGAGCTTGCAGCTTACTTAACCTCACTGCTCCAGACCTACAAACCAAACGAGGTACAGGGCGAGTTGCAGTGTGTCTTTGATTTACAGTACAAACTGACTCTGACCCCTGTGGTGGAGGTGCGCTACCGTACTGAAACAAGGACGGATACATGGACTGATTCAGATGGAAAAACCCACAGGGATACCTATACCGTGCAAGTCCCTTACAATTACTACATTTTAAATGTAAAACTTGATAACTTCTCAGTCACGGCCATTGCAAATAGGCTCTTGAACAACGACCAACTTGAAATGTACAGTATCTATCTTGAAACAAGGGGCAACAAGCCATTTATCTTTGGCGGCGGTACAAACAACTCTACTCCTTCTACTGATTTAAGCGGTGTAAAATTTGAAAACGGCACACGAGAAGGCAACCAAAACATTGTGGACATTGCAAAAGATCAAGTCGGAAATGTAGGTGGGCAGCCTTACTGGTCCTGGTATGGCTTTAACAGCCGTGTAGAATGGTGTGCCTGCTTTGTATCGTGGTGCTTAAATCAAGCTGGATACAGCGAACCGAAGTTTGCCGCCTGCCACTCGCAGGGTATTCCTTGGTTTCGCAATCACGGACAGTGGGCAAACGGTAATTACAAGGATTTAGCTCCCGGTGATGTGATTTTCTTTGATTGGGAGGGCGACGGCAACTCAGATCATGTAGGTATCGTCATCGGCACAGATGGTAAGCGGGTGTATACCGTAGAGGGCAACAGCGGCGATTCCTGCCGTATCAGAGATTATGATCTAAACAGCAATGTCATCATGGGATATGGATTAATGAATTAAAGGAGGCTCTATGAATAATAAGCTGAACAAACTCCAAATGGAGATCGACAAGATTAAACAAAAAATCACAGAACAACAGGCTAAACTGCGTGAATTGGAACAACAAAAAACCGAGATTGAGAATACGAAAATTGTAGAGCTTGTCCGTAGCATGAAGATGAATACCGGCGAGCTTTCCATCTTCCTAAAGGCGTATCGTGAAAAAAACGATGCGCCTATTTTAATGCCAACAACACAGGAGGATAATCACCATGAAGAAAATTAAAACAAGGCTTTTTACCATGCTGCTTGCAGTAATGATGTGTCTTTGCGTATTCCCCACCACCGCTTTTGCCAACGGCGGCGAGAATAACGTTGCTCCGTCTCCCAAAGTGACTGAAAATCCTGTCACTGTTCCTTTAACTCCTGACGGAAACCTGACTCTTGTGGATGATATTAAGGGTGAAGAGTCCAAGGATAAACAGTTTGTAACGCTGCAATCCAAAAATGGCAACTACTTTTACTTAGTCATTGACCGTTCAGGCGATAAGGAAAATGTGTATTTCCTAAACCTAGTAGACGAAGCCGACTTAATGGCACTCATTGAGGACAAAGACAAAAAGTCAGAAGCGCCCAAGATATGTAGTTGTAGCGAGAAATGCGAGGCAGGCCATGTTAAAAGTGATTGCACGGTCTGTATGAGTGACCTAAACCAATGCACCGGCAAGGTAACAGCGCCTATTGAGACAACACCTGAGAAAAAGAGCAACACAGGCAGTATTCTCCTTATGTTTCTCCTTGCCGGTGGTTTAGGAGGCGGTGCATTTTACTATTTCAAAGTACAAAAGAATAAGTCAAAAACCAAGGGAAATACTGACCCACTTGATTATGATTATGACTATGACGAGGATGAGGACGAGAACAGTGCTGACGAGGAAGAATACGAAACTGAAAACGATTCAGAAAGCGAGGATGATGCAAAGTGAGCCTATTTACTAACAACGACAATAAAAAAATTGCGAACCAAAATCCACGTTATGGGCAGGGGCAAAAATCACCTGCCCCTACTGCCCCTACGACTGTAAAGCATCCAAAAAAAGAGGATAAGTCACAGCACTACCGTGGCATTATATTCCTCCAAAAGGAAAGGAAAACAGGCGAATGAATTTAGTTATAGCAGAAAAGCCATCAGTAGCACAAAGCATTGCTGCTGTTGTCGGCGCAAACAAAAGACAGGATGGATATATGGAGGGCGGCGACTTTATCGTATCGTGGTGCGTAGGACATTTGGTTGAGCTTGCCACCGCCGATACCTATGAAAAGCGCTACGCAAAGTGGGAATATGCCGATTTACCTATCCTTCCCGAAAACTGGCAATTCAGCATTTCTAAGGGCAAGGAAAAACAGATGAAAGTATTAAAAGACCTGGTAAATCGAAAGGATGTAACAGTTATCACATCCGCTACCGATGCAGGGCGTGAAGGCGAGCTCATTTTCCGCTTGGTGTACGAAAAAATCAGCTGCAAAAAACCAGTAAAACGCTTGTGGATTTCTTCTATGGAGGAAACGGCCATCGAGGAGGGCTTTCAGAACCTGCGTGACAGTAAAGATTACGATAATCTTTACCACTCTGCTCTTTGCAGGGCGAAAGCCGATTGGATCGTGGGCATCAATGCCACAAGATTGTTTTCCGTTCTCTATGGGCAAACCTTAAACGTGGGTAGAGTCATGTCACCCACCCTTGCCATGATTGTGGAGCGTGAAACATCTATCTCAGTATTTAAGTCGGAGCCGTTTTACACGGTACAACTTGATTGTGGCGGTTTCACGCTCTCCAGCGAAAAGCTCCAAGACATTCAGGCAGCAAAAACCTTGTGCAAAACCTGTGATGGTCAGATCATTACCCTTTATAGTGTGGAAAGCAAAGAAAAATCCGAAAATCCACCCAAGCTCTATGACCTTACCACCCTGCAAAGAGAAGCAAATAGGCAGCTCGGCTTTACCGCTGAACAGGCCCTTTCCTACACTCAAAGCCTCTATGAGAAAAAGCTCGTAACCTACCCCCGTACGGATAGCCGATACCTGACTTCGGATATGTCAGCAAACACCCCTGCCGTGGTAAAAGCCGCCGCAGGCTTTTTTATGCCCCAAGGCATAGAGCTTTCTATTTCTATGGAGCAAGTGACTGATAACAGCAAGGTATCCGACCACCATGCCATTATCCCCACGATGAACGTACAAGGCTGTGACATTGCTTCCTTGCCCTTTGGGGAACGTGAAGTTTTACAGCTCATTTCCCTGCGTTTGGTGTGTGCTGTGGGCGAGAGCTTCCGTTATGGAGAAACCATTGTAAAGGCGAATGCAGGCGGTGCAGAATTTACTGCCAAGGGCAAAACCATCCTTGCAGACGGCTTTCGTTGCATTGAAAAGCTCTACCTTACCATGAAAAAAGAAAAGCCGCAGGAAGATAAAGAAAAAGCCCTTCCGAAAATCGACCAGGGCGATAGTTTTACCTCAAAAGCAGCTGTAAAGGAGGGAAAGACCAGTCCACCAAAACATTTTACGGATGATACCATTCTTGCCGCTATGGAAAATGCCAACAACGCACTGGAGGACACTGACCGTAAGGGTATTGGCACCCCTGCCACTCGTGCAGGGATTTTAGAAAAGCTCATTAAAACCGAATTGTTGGAGCGTAAAGGCGATAAAAAGGTGAAGTACCTTTTGCCTACTACAAAGGGGATTTCTCTGATTACTGTATTGCCAGAAACGATCCAATCTCCACAGCTTACTGCCGAATGGGAGGAAAAGCTAAAGCTGATTGAGCATGGGGATCTCTCTCCCGTCAGCTTTCTACAAGAGATTTCTGAAATGACCGTGAGTCTTGTCAAAACCTATGAGGTAATCAAGGGGGCTGATGTCCTATTCCCGTCCACTCAGGAAACTTTAGGCAAATGTCCTCGCTGTGGCAATGATGTAGTTGAAAATAAGAAAGGCTTTTGTTGCCTGAACAAGACCTGCGGCTTTGCCCTTTGGAAAGATAACAAGTTTTTTACCGCAAAGAAAAAAAGCCTTACCAAAGCCGTTGCAACAGAGCTGCTGAAAAACGGCAAAGTAAAGCTCACAGGCTGTTATTCAGAAAAGACAGGTAAGACCTATGATGCGGTTGTTTCGCTTGATGATACAGGCGATAAATATGTGAATTTCACGATGGAGTTTGAGGTGAAGAAGAAATAAGGCCTAAGCGCTATGCCAATTCCCCCCTCATTTTGAAAAACCGAAAGGAGTAATGCCCTATGGCAGACAACAATACAACAAAAGAACGCTTGAAAGAGATTACTGACAGCATAGAGACTGGTATCAATGAGCTGTTTGAAAGCGACAGATACATGCAATACCTTCGTACCATGTCACGATTTCATAGCTATTCCCTTAACAACACCCTGCTCATTGCTATGCAAAAACCCGATGCCACCCTTGTGGCAGGCTTCAACAAGTGGCGTGACCAGTTTTCCCGCCATGTGAAAAAAGGTGAACGTGGCATAAAAATCATTGCCCCTACCCCCTATAAGATGAAAAAGGAACAGGAAAAGGTTGATCCTGTAACCCATGCCCCGATGCTTGATGAGCACGGCAAAGTACAGACCGAAGAAGTTGAAATCAAGATACCAATGTTTAAGGTGGTTTCCGTATTTGATCTATCCCAAACCGAGGGTGAGCCATTACCTGCTCTCGCAGCTGACCTGACAGGTGATGTCAGTCAGTACAAAATATTTATGGAGGCTTTGAAACGTTCCTCCCCTGTTCCCATCGCCTTTGAACACATGGAAGCAGGAAAAGATGGCTATTTCAGTAGCCGTGAACAGCGAATTGCTCTGCGTGAGGGCATGAGCGAGGTTCAGACCGTGTCGGCGGCGATACATGAGATTGCCCATTCTAAGCTGCATAATTATGAAAAAGAAAAACAAGCTGTCAAAGAGGATGAAGCCGCACCAACTCCCATACCTAAAGACCGTCGCACCGAGGAAGTCGAAGCAGAAAGTATTGCCTTCGCTGTATGTACCTACTACGGTATCAAAACCGACGACAATAGTTTTGGATATATCGCCTCGTGGAGTATGGGAAAAGAGCTTTCCGAGCTGCGTTCTTCCCTTGAACTTATCAACAAAACATCCTCTGCCCTCATTGGGGATATTGACCGTCATTTTGTCGAACTCGCCAAGGAACAAGACTTGGAGCAAGCTCCCGAACACTTAGCCTATCAGGTAGGCGAGCTATATTTCTCCATTCAGGAATCTGAGGGCGGTTATGATTTTTCCATTTATGATAAGGACTATAACCTCCTTGACGGTGGTGTCTACGACAATCCCGACATTACCATCTATGAGGCAATCGAACAGATTGTTGAAGATGACCCCATCAGTGGCATATCGGCTCTTGCAGACCGAGAAAATGCGACCTCCATTGACTATGACGAGTTGACCGCCAAAGCGGATCAGGTTTGGCAAGAAAGCTTGAGAGCAACGGAAAAACTGACTATTTCTCAAAACAGCACCAATATTGAGGTGAAGGGGCATACCGGTACTTGGTATGTTATTGATACTACCGAAATAACCGGAACGGAATACTTTCTCCTTGAGCATGAGGAGCACGGCGATGAGGCGGCAAGTGTAATTATAAATGCTAAGGGCGAGCTTGTTTTAGATGATGTTTGGAATGGATTTAATGATTTGGAGGAACATTTTGATAGTCTTGAAGTTGTGGTTGATACTGCAAAAGACCCCTTACCGGATTCACCTTCCGAGGAACACAGCTATCCTATGCCCGACTCCTGTGTTAGTATTGCAGACCGCAATTCTTACGGCTACTTAGATGATGAAATGCTCCCCCTCTCCCAAGAACGGGCTGCCGAGCTGTTCGAACAGGACTTAACCGTGTATCTGCTTTATGAGGACAATACCGAGGCAATGGCTTTTGAGCGTGAGGACATTGACAATCACAGCGGATTATTTGGGATAGAAAAAGCCGACTGGTCTGCCCTCCAGGACTATGAGGAAATGAAAGGCGATGGCAAACTCTCTCCCGAAATACGAGAACAGCTCTTTATAAAAAGCACCTATGATGCCTTTGCCATTTATCAGCTAAAAGGTGGCGAAGAACTCCGAGATTATCGTTTTGAAGGACTGGAGCGTTTACAAAATGCCGGACTTGAAGCAGATCATGAAAACTATGACTTTATTTATTCCGCATCCCTTACTGATTTTAATGGCAATGTAAACAGCATCTTGAACCAGATTTATGAACAGTTTAATATTAATCATCCAAACGGATTTACAGGACATTCCCTATCCGTCAGCGACATCATTGCCTTAAAGATAAACGATGTTGTATCCTCTCATTATGTAGATAGCTTTGGCTTTCAGAAACTGCCTCAATTTTTAGAGCCTTCCCCCCTTGTTCCGGATAATTACCTAACCGGAGATCGGATTGATACACCACGGGGAAGTTTTTCCTTGGCCCCCATGACAAAAGAACAGATGGAAGCAGCCGGGTATGGTTTTCACCATGCTTCTGATAATGGCAACTATCATATCATGGGAAACGGGACTCGTGCATTTGCCATTAGAAATGAGGCTAATCCCCTTCGTACTGCCGAAATGTCAACTGAGCAAAACAACAATCAGATTGACGGCATATTAAACAACCAACCGACTGTAGCAGAGCTTGAGGCGACCGTAAAAGCAGGTGGTACTATCTCCCTTTTAGACCTTGCCACGGCAGTGAAGGCAGAAAAGCAGGACAAACGGACTTCCGTAGTGGAACAGCTAAAGCCCAAGCCATCACAAGAGAAAGAAAAACCGAAAAAGGCACCGTCTATAGGTGCGGAAATGGAGCGATGATTATGAGTAAATTTACCGTAGAAGAAACCAATTTGATGTGCATTTACAACATAGGCTCAAGGGCTGACCTATTGTCCGAGCTTTCTGAAATGCAAAAACACCTTGAGGCAGATGAAACCGAACTGCTTGACCTGACCAAGACGGTTATGGATAAGCTGTCAGCCATGAATGACATAAAGTTTGAGAGCCTTTCAGCAGAACTTATCCCCGATTTCGAGGAACAGGAGGAATAAAAATGCCAACAAAAGCACAAGCCTTTGCACAACTTGCAGAGGATACCGCCACCCACCTAACAAGTAGCCTCACCAACTGGACTGGCTTTCTTACTACCGTAGGGCGGCTGTATAAATACCCTTACCATGAACAACTTATGATTCACGCACAAAGACCCGATGCAACGGCTTGTGCCGATTATGAGCTTTGGAATGACAAGATGAACCGATTTGTCCGCCGTGGCTCAACGGGCATTGCCTTACTCGATGCCACAGGTGATACTCCAAAACTGAAATATGTGTTTGACGTTTCCGATACGGGCGGCCGAGAAAATTCGCGCCGCCCTTTCCTCTGGCAAATGACGGAGCATCACATCGAGCCGATTTTAGAAATGCTCACAGACAAATTTGATGTAACAGGAAATTCCCTAGTCGAAGGATTTGACATCATTGCACGAAATTTTTCGAGGGAGTATTATGACAATCACAGGGAGGATATTCGTTACCTCACAGAAAACAGCTTTTTAGCGGAATATGACGAGGACAACCTTCGATCCGCCTTTGTGGATGCCGTCACCGTTAGCACAGCTTACACCCTGATGAAACGGTGCGGACTGGATACCGAAAAATATTTCAGCCATGAGGACTTTCTCCCCATTTTCGATTTCAATACCGCTGATGCTGTTTGCCTTTTGGGTACGGCTGTCAGCGAGCAATCAAAGCAAGTTTTCAGGCAGATTGCCATAACCATTACAAAAACGGAACGTGAAAGGAGCGATAAACATGAACAGCATCACCTATCAGAAGAACGGGGAATATCAGATACCCAACCTGAGCATAACCTCACCGGAGAAATCCTTGGGCAAATACGGGAGGATGCGGAAAACCTACCTTCAGGAACATCGAACAGCGTTATTCAATTCCATGCTCCTGAGCGAGAAACTTTATCCACACCTGCTGGAGATAGACCAGACAGCGAACAGGCGACTCACTCAGATAATGACCGACTTGCAGAAAACGCAGACCCCACCCGACAAGATGACGCAGCAGATGGAATGGGTAGGCTACATGAACAGCCTGAAAGCACAGGCGGAGGAAATGATACTGACGGAGCTTATATACAGCTAAATCTTTTCCCCACTGAACAAGAACAAATACAGCGTATAGCAGAGAGCGAAATGCCCTCTGCTTTTTCTTTGCCCTTGGTAGAGATAGAACACGAACTTTTTCGTGGTACAGGCACGCAGGATGGAAAATTCCGTGTCCATCAGCTCTATCAATCCATGCCTGATAACAAAACTGCCATTAATTTTCTGAAACAGGAATATGGATTTTATGGACATAGCCACACATTTACAGATGGTACAAACGGATTTATTGATTATCAGCCATCGAAAGGCATGGTCATTCAGAACTACACCGCCAAAAAGGATATCACTTTGAAATGGGCAGATGTAGAAAAACATCTTCGTGCTTTGGTTGCAGCTGACCGCTATTTAACCACCGAAGAAAAAAACGAGTTTGTGAGCCGTGAAAGATCCTCCGCCGGACTGGATACCACCTTCCATGAGCATGAATCGTCACAGTCACCACAGTCTCCACAGCCTGCACCCATAGCACAGGAAATCACACAGGCAGACATTGACACCGCCTTGCAGGCTTGGAATGGTAATACAGAGAGCAAGCGAAATGTAGTGTCGTATATGCAAGACCACAGCCGTGAACGTGGCACAGCCGAATGGCTTAAAAATGAGTACAGCGGCGATTTCCCAACATTTTCCGTTACCAAAGGTGATATCTCGGCAGAGCTGCCTTGGGCAAAGGTGCAAATGTATATAGCAAAGCTCATTGTAGAAGATAACTTTCTCACTAAAACAGAACCTGCCTATAACGATTTTGAGAACGAACCACAACGCTTTACCGTAGAGCCTCCCTCCATTCCATATGTCCCCGGTGATACGGTCTATCTTGAAAATAATACAGTCTTTATCATTGAGAAAATCGGGCAGCATGACATTACCCTGTGTGATCCGTCACTGTTCTACCCTATCCTGAGAGCCGAAAGCCGAGAGAACTTTTTGCAGCTTTTGGAGCGATACCCACAGCCTGAAACACCACAGGAAAAAGGCGAAAGCTTCCGCATTACCGATGAGCATTTAGGAGAAGGCGGCAAACGTGACAAATTCCAGGGAAACCTTACTGCTATCATCACCCTGCAAAGAATTGAAAAAGAAAAAAGCCCTGCCGCCAAAGCAGAACAGGAAACCTTGTCAAAGTACATCGGTTGGGGCGGATTGCCGGAGGTGTTCGACAAGGACAACAACAGCTACGCAGGCGAGTTTGCACAACTTAAATCCGTTTTGTCAGAAGATGAGTACGAAATGGCAAGAGCCTCCACCTTAAACGCTCATTACACCAGTCCTACGGTTATCAAGGCAATCTATGACACCGTAGAGCGCATGGGATTTACCACAGGCAATATTTTAGAGCCTGCTTGTGGCATAGGCAATTTCTTTGGCCTGCTTCCTGGCAGCATGACTGATTCACGGCTTTATGGCGTAGAGCTTGACAGCATCACAGGAAGAATTGCAAAACAGCTCTATCCCGATGCCAATATCGCTATCACAGGCTTTGAAAAAGCCGAGTTTCCCGACAGTTTTTTTGACCTTGCCATCGGCAACGTACCTTTCGGTAATTACAGACTCAGTGAAAAGCGATATGACAACCAAGGTTTTCTCATTCATGACCACTTTTTCGCTAAAGCGCTGGATAAAGTACGCCCTGGCGGTGTGGTCGCTTTTATTACCTCCAAAGGTACAATGGACAAGCAATCTCCCGAAGTCAGGCGTTATCTTGCTCAGAGAGCCGAGTTGCTTGGTGCAGTCAGGCTCCCGAATAATGCTTTCTTGAAAAATGCAGGTACGGAAGTCACCAGTGATATCTTATTTCTGCAAAAGCGTGACAGACCGATTGATGTAGATCGGGATTGGATTTACCTTGATACCAACGAAAATGATATTACCCTAAACAGATACTTTGCCGAGCATCCTGAAATGATACTCGGTACTATGGAGATGAAAAGCGGTCAGTTCGGCATGGAAAGCACTTGCACACCTGTTCCTAATGCCGACCTTGCTGAGCTGTTAAAGACAGCTATGGCAAACATTGATGGAAATATCCCTGAAGCAGAGCTGCCCGATTTGGAGGTAGCCGCTGCAACCACCCTGCCTGCTGACCCAACGGTAAAAAACTTTTCCTATACCCTTGTTGATGGCGAGGTCTACTACCGTGAAAATAGCCGCATGGTGCGTCCCGAACTTAACCAAACTGCCAAGGAACGCATTGTTGGATTGGTGAATCTCAGGGAATGTGTCAATGATTTTATCCGTTATCAGCTTGAGGATTATGGTGATGATATTATTAAACAGGAACAGTCTCGTCTAAACCACCTCTATGAAAGCTTTACCTCAAAATATGGGCTGATTAACAGCCGTGGCAACAGCCTTGCCTTTTCAGAGGACAATTCTTACTATCTCCTATGCTCTCTTGAAGATGTAGACGAAAACGGCAACCTGAAATCCAAAGCCGATATGTTCACCAAACGCACCATCAAAAAACGTGCTGACATAACTTCTGTGGATACTGCAAGTGAGGCTTTGGCGGTATCCATCGGAGAAAAGGCGGCAGTAGACATGGCATACATGGCAAAACTCACAGGTTTGCCGGAAGAACAGCTTTCTCAGGAATTGACGGGTGTTGTCTTTCGCCTGCCCGATTTTCAGAATGAGGATAAACCCACCTATGTGACTGCCGATGAATATCTCTCTGGAAATGTCCGTGAAAAGCTCCGCACTGCAAAACTGGCGGCAAGGCTATCGGATATTTACAGTCCAAACGTATCCGCACTGGAGGCGGCTCAGCCAAAAGACCTTGAGGCATCGGAAATAGATGTCCGTCTTGGTGCAACATGGATTGACAAAGGCTATATTGAGCAGTTCATGTATGAGCTATTTGATACCCCTTGGCGGCATCAAGACGATATTGAAGTGAAATATGCCCCTTTTACTGCCGAATGGAACATCACCAATAAAAACAGTATCGGCTATAACAACGTGGCTGCTTATGTTACCTACGGCACGGACAGAGCAAATGCCTACCGCATTTTAGAGGACACCTTAAACCTTCGTGATATTCGTATCTACGATACTGTAACCGATCCTGACGGAAAGGAACGGCGAGTTCTCAATAAAGATGCCACCACCCTGGCACAGCAAAAACAGCAGACCATCAAAGACGCCTTTCGGGAATGGATTTTCAAAGATGCAGACAGGCGACAAACCCTTGTCAGGGAGTACAACGAGAAATTCAATTCTATTCGACCACGTGAATATGACGGTCAGCATATTAAGTTTAGCGGTATCAATCCAGAAATCGCCCTACGACCTCATCAGGTAAACGCCATTGCTCATATTCTTTATGGCAACAATACCCTGCTTGCCCACGAAGTAGGTGCAGGCAAGACTTTTGAAATGGTAGCCGCCACAATGGAAAGTAAACGGCTGGGATTATGCCAAAAGCCACTCTTTGCCGTCCCCAATCACTTGACTGAACAATGGGCAAGCGAATTTCTGAGGTTATATCCTGCTGCCAATATCTTGGTAGCTACGAAGAAAGACTTTGAATCGAGAAACCGCAAAAAGTTCTGTGCGAGGATTGCAACAGGAGAATACGATGCAGTCATCATTGGCCACAGCCAATTTGAGCGTATCCCCATGTCCATAGAGCGGCAGGAGCGCTTACTCCATGAACAGATCGATGAAATCATTGATGGCATTGAGGAAATCAAGGCAAGCGGTGGCGAGCGTTTTACAGTCAAACAGCTTGAACGCACAAAAAAAGGACTGGAGGAACGGCTAAAAAAATTAGAGGCTCAAGAGCGCAAGGATGATGTCGTGACCTTTGAACAGCTTGGTGTTGACAGGCTCTATGTTGACGAAGCACACAGCTATAAAAATCTATTCCTATATACCAAAATGCGAAACGTGGCAGGACTCTCTACCTCTGATGCTCAAAAATCCAGTGATATGTTTCTAAAATGCCGCTATATGGATGAGCTGACGGGCGGCAAAGGCATTGTTTTTGCCACCGGCACGCCGGTATCCAATTCCATGACGGAGCTTTATACCATGCAGCGATATTTGCAGTACGGCACTTTACAAAAAAACGGGCTTAACCACTTTGATTGTTGGGCAAGCACCTTTGGCGAAACGGTAACGGCCATAGAGCTTGCTCCCGAAGGCACCGGATACCGTGCAAGAACACGCTTTTCCAAGTTCTTTAATCTGCCGGAGCTGATGGCGATGTTCAAAGAAGTGGCGGATATTAAAACCGCTGACCAGTTAGATTTACCAACCCCAAAAGTGATTTATGAAACAGTTGCAGTAAAACCTACGGAGATTCAATCAGATATGGTTAAGGATCTATCAAAGCGAGCTGCCGAAGTCCATGCAAATAAAGTTGACCCTTCCATCGACAATATGCTCAAAATCACCTCTGACGGTCGAAAACTTGGGCTAGATCAACGCATTATTAACCCACTCCTCCCCGATGATAAAGCAAGCAAAGTCAATGCCTGTGTAAATAACATCTACCGCATTTGGCAAGAAGGTTCTGCGGATAAGCTGACACAGCTTGTTTTTTGCGACATCTCTACTCCAAAGGGGAGAATCATGTCACCGGACGAGCGAGCGGCAAAGGCAGGATCACAAACCATTAACGGTGTTGAGCTTGCAGCACTTGAGGACAGTCTTCCGGATAGTGTGACTGAACCTCTTGCTGTTTTTAATGTTTATGATGATATTCGTAACAAACTGGTGGAAATGGGAATGCCCAAACAACAGGTAGCCTTTATCCATGAGGCAAATACCGAAGTGCGTAAAAAAGAGCTGTTTGCAAAGGTACGCAGTGGCGATGTCCGTGTATTGCTTGGCAGTACCGCTAAATGTGGCGCAGGCACGAATATCCAAGACCGCCTTGTCGCTCTCCACGACCTTGACTGCCCGTGGCGTCCGGGAGATTTAACCCAGCGTTCAGGCAGAATTGAGCGGCAAGGCAACCTTAATGAAGAAGTCGGGATCTATCGCTATGTAACCGAAGCAACCTTTGATGCATACCTCTGGCAAACCGTAGAAAACAAGCAGAAATTCATCTCGCAGATCATGACCTCCAAAAGTCCCGTCCGTTCCTGCGAGGATGTAGACGAGGCAGCTCTCTCTTATGCGGAAATCAAGGCTCTGTGTGCAGGCAACCCCAAAATCAAGGAAAAGATGGATTTAGATATTGATGTGGCAAGGCTCAAGTTATTAAAGGCAAACCACCAAAGCAGCCAGTATCGCCTTGAAGATAATTTACTGAAATACTTTCCTGAGAACATAGAAAGAAATAAAGGCTACATTAAAGGCTTTGAGCAGGATTTACAGACCCTTAAAGGGCATACCCTCAAAGATGGCGAATTTCTGCCGATGGTTATTAAGAGCGATGCCTTAACTGATAAGGACAACGCAGGCGCAGCACTTTTAGAAGCCTGCAAAGAAGTAAAAGGCAGTGAATCCGTGGAAATCGGCAGTTACCGTGGCTTTTCCATGCATCTATCCTTTGACAGCTTTAACAGGGAGTTTCAACTCTCCCTAAAGGGAGCAATGAGCCATCCTGCTAAGCTCGGTACGGATTCCAGGGGCAATCTTACTCGTATAGACAACGTTCTTGCTGCTATGCCTGAACGCTTAAAAGCAGTGACAGATCAGCTCGAAAATCTCTACAATCAACAAGCGGCTGCAAAAGCAGAGCTTGGCAAGCATTTCCTACAAGAACAAGAGCTTAAGGAGAAAACTGTAAGGCTCTCTACCCTCGATGCCGAGCTTAATATGGACGCAGGCGGTCATGCCCCTTCTAGTGATGCTCTTTGCAAAAAAGACCGCCCTTCTATCTTAGACAGCTTAAAGCAGCATCCAAGAGCAGGGAAGGAGCAAAAGGTAAAACACGAGAAGCAAATGGAGGCGCGATAATGGCAAAACGAGTACGAAATATTCAACTCCACTTTATGGTGAGCGAACAGGAACGCAGTTTTATAACAGAAAAAATGGAACAGCTCGGCACAAAAAATTTAGGAGCCTATCTTCGCAAGATGGCGGTGGACGGCTATGTCATACAGCTTAATTTATCCGATATACGAGAGCTGGTAAGTCTCCTTCGCCGCACCAGTAACAGCTTAAATCAGCTTACAAAGCGAGTGCATGAAACAGGCAATATTTACAGCGATGACATTGAGGAATTACGAAAAAGCTATGACAAACTTTGGGATACGGCAGATGAAATACTCTGCCGCCTTTCTGCAATTTGAAATCCACATCATAGACATACAGAAAGGATTTGTTGACCGATGATGGAGTAATTTTTATCAGTATTGATGAACATGAATACAGTAATCTAAAAAAGGTATGCGATGAGATTTTTGATGAAGCTAATTATTTTGGAGATATCACTTGGGAATCTACAACACAACCGATAAATGCTGGTTCAGCCAAGTTCGGTTTACAGAAAAAAACTGAGCCAATATTAATATATTCTAAAAACAAGAGTAATGTGCCAGGTTTTAATGTAGAAGAAGTTAATGGTGACTTATCATATCCCCATATCGGAAAGCTTGGTCCATGTAGATTTGAAATAATAGAGAAATCTGATGCTGGAAGTTATAATAGACCTACTATGAAATTCCAAATTCTCGGTCAGTATCCAAGAGAAGGGAAACGTTGGCAGATTGGGGAAGATACTGCTCGCCTTTTAGAAAAAGAAGGCAAAGTGGAAATAGTTGATGGAGTTGTTAAAAAAGCTATTTACCCAGAAGATGAGTTAGATAAAATACAATTCAAACCTTTTTGGTCGTTGTTTAGTGCCGCAGAATACGGAACTGCACAGACAGGAAAAGACGAGCTAAATACTATAATGGGGACTCCTGTTGGATTTGATACTGTAAAATCAATATCATTAATTAAAAAATTATTATTCCATATGGGCAAAGAATATACAGTTCTCGACTTTTTCTCTGGTTCCGCCACCACGGCGCATGCTGTTATGCAACTTAATTCTGAAGATGTTGGAAACCGGAAATTCATTATGGTTCAGCTTCCCGAGGAAACTGGTGAAAACGGTGATGCATACAGAGCAGGTTACAAAGATATATGCGAACTTGGTAAAGAACGCATCCGTCGTGCAGGTGAGAAAATCAAGCAAGAAATTGAAGCCGCCAATGCACAGCTTAAGATTGGCGAAGAACCAAGGCGAGTAACTGATATCGGCTTTAAAGTATTCCGCACAGCTGATACCAATATCAAATGGAATCTGTATGATGCGTTAGGACAGCTCGATACCAGTGCAATGACTCACACCTCTGACCTTGCTGACTTCACCATGGGCTTTAGCGACATTGATGTTGTATACGAAGTAATGCTCCGTCAAAAGGATGCGCCACTCTCCTCTACTTTTGAAACATTAACCGGCATTGGCAGCAGAACCTATTTGTATGGCAGTGCATATTTGGTTTGCCTTGAAACAGAAATTACTGAAAATTTAATTGATAAACTGGCTGCCCTTGATCCACTGCCTATTAAATTTATCTTTAGAGATTCTGCTTTTAAAGACGATATCAACCTGAAGGACGAAACATTTAGGAGACTGAAAAATCTCATTGAAAGAAATTCAGGTCTTGCAAAAAAAACATATACCGTAGAATTTATATAAGGAGGAAGTAGCCGTGGCAAAAAGAATTGCATTCCAATTCGATGATGAATTGGACTATCAGTTAAAAGCAATCAACTCCACTGTAGACTTGTTTAAGGGGCTTCCTCGTCAAACAGATGGAATCTATCGACCAAACCGCACCAAAAAGGTTGGCGAGGGCGATCCTGTAAGAAACCAAAGCATTGTAGCAGGCAGTAGGCTGCTACAAAACCTAAGACAAGTGCAGCTTGATAACAAGCTGTTTGCAGATAATGAGCTTGAAAACAACAACTTTACCATTGAGATGGAAACAGGCACAGGCAAAACCTATGTTTATCTGCGTTCCATTTTAGAGCTTTACAAAGAATATGACTTTAAGAAATTTATGATTGTTGTGCCCAGTATTGCAATCCGTAAAGGCGTGGAAAAATCCATTGATCAGTTAAAAGACCATTTCAAAAGACTCTATGATGTGGATTTGTCCAAGCACAGCTTTATTTATGACAGCAACAACCCCAAAATGGTCAGTTCAAGCCTTGTGGAAACCAATGATTTAAGCATTTGTGTCCTTAATATTCAAGCTTTCAATAAAGACAATAACAAAATCCGTAGCGAAGATGAATACGGACAGATTTTGTGGGAGGATATTAAGTACATAAAGCCCATTGTTATCATTGACGAACCACAAAAGATTGAGGGACAGAAAGGCAAGAAATCAAAGTCTTTACAAGCAATTGATGATATTGAGCCTTTATTTGTGCTGCGCTACTCGGCTACCCATAAGCAGCTATACAATCAAATTTACAAACTGGACTCCTATGCCGCCTACAAGAATGATTTGGTTAAGAAAATTACAGTAAAAACGGTAAACGGAGTTATTGAAAGAGATTACCCCTACATTCGCTATGTCGCTTTCACAAAGGACTTAAAGGCAAGGATCGAGATGTTCTCTCAAAAACAAGGGGATTCCATTCGCTTTAAAACCTTTGATGTATCGGCAAATACTTCTTTAGAGGAGTTATCCGGCGGTCTGGTGCAATATCGGAATATGCGTATAGCAGAAGAACCCCATAAGCTCAAACCTTTGAAAATTGCTACTACAGATGGCACTATAACCTTAGCCCTTGGCGAAAGCAACAATGGACTTGAGGATAGCGAAGCTACCCGTATTCAAATTCGCCTTGCCATCAGAAATCACTTTGAGAAGCAGTTTTCAATTTTAAAAAGCGGTAGAAAGATAAAAACCTTAACCTTGTTCTTTGTAGATGCTGTCAGCAAAGTTCGTGATAATACTCGTCCTGATGGACGTGGAGAATATCTGCGTATCTTTGATGAAGAGTATCAGAGTGCAATCAAAGGCTACGAAAAACAGCTTGCAAAGTATAAGGAGTATTTCCCTGAGCATCAAGATATTTTAAAAGTGCGTGAAGGTTACTTCGCTATCGACAAAAAGAATAATGAAGTTGAAATTGAAGATTGGGATGACAGCAAAAGCGAGTTAGATGTTAAGGCGAAATCCCAGGAAGATATCGACCGAGGTATCAGCTTAATTCTCGAAAGAAAAGACGAGCTTATTTCCTTTGAAGAACCACTTGGCTTCATCTTCTCTCATTCAGCACTTCGTGAAGGTTGGGATAATCCCAATGTCTTTACCCTTTGCACACTGAAAAACGGAAGCTCTGATATCGCAAAGAAGCAAGAAATCGGTCGTGGCTTAAGGCTGCCGGTTGATATTACCGGCAACCGTTGTTTAGATGCGGTCGTCAATGAACTGACTGTTATTGCAAACGACAGCTACGAGAATTTTTCAAGGGTACTCCAAGAGGACTTCAACCAAAACATGAACTTCAACAAGAATGAAGTAACTGCCGAAATCCTTACTGTTACACTTGAAAAAGCAGGTGTTCCGAAAGAAAAAATCACTGCGGAACTGGTGGACACCTTTAAGCAGGAACTAATGCGGAAAGGCATCTTTGACAGTAATAATATCCTCGGCAAAAACATGGAGCAAACATCCAAGCTCCTTGAAGGTCTTGTTTTTGAAAATGAAATACTAAATGAGCACGCTCTAATGCTGAAAGAAAATTTTGCAGAGTATATGGTGCAGAAAGGCTCTCAACGCATTGAAATTAAAAATGGTGATAATGAACCTTATGTGAATACAATCCGTGCCTTTGTATCCCAAGAAGAGTTTCAGCAAATCTACTTTGGTCTTAGCAGCAATTTGACTAAGCGCACGCTTTATAAATGCAATGTGGATAAAGATAAGTTTATTTCCGGCTGTATTGAAGAAATAAATGCCTATTTGCAATACTTTAAAGTTACCAAGGCAGTGAATATTGCTACCGGCAAGGCTGGATTTAACGATGCCCAAATGTTTGAAATGGAAAAGTCAGGTGATAAAACCTTTGATATCGATGTGGGCATGAAGGTTACTCCGAAAAGCGATTTTGAAGTCGTTAACTATATCATGCACCACACTATGCTGCCCCGTCTTGCCATTTTTAAGGTGCTGGCTGAAATTGAAAAACGGGATGCACTCAACTTCCAAGACATTCTTGATAGAGTAACTCAAAAGATTTTGGTGCGATTAAATGATGCCAAGGCAGCAAATATCTCTTCATATGAAGTCATTGACGGCTATGAGCTTGATGAGGGACAGATTTTCGCTACAGATACCATCAGCGAAGAAGATTTTAATGATGAATGGCGTATCTTTAAGTCTAACCCAAATAGAAAAAACGCCTTAAATGAATATTATAAGATGGATAGCAAAGGCGAAAAGGAATTTGCCGAAAAACTAGAAGCAAATGACAATGTTATCTTATTCACCAAACTGAAAAAAGGCGGTTTTGTAATAGACACCCCTTACGGACACTACTCTCCCGATTGGGCGGTTGTTTGTAGGAAAGATGGACTTGAAACAGGTGCCGTAGGCATTTACTTTATCGTAGAAACAAAGGCTGGAAAGCTTAAAAAAGACTTAACCGATGTTGAAGCAAATAAAATACGTTGTGGCGAGTTACACTTCAAGGCTGTATCTGAATTGGTTAAATTCAATTGGGTCAATAGCTACGAGGATTTTAAAACCAAGTTCGGTGTAAAAGAAAGTATGTAAGATAACCTGCCTGTTTGATAATAATAAGGAGCACATATGGTATGTTTAAGAGTAATGAGCTATATCACTTGTAAACTTCATACCAATGGCTCTAAAAGGAGTTTACTCAAGCAAAGTATATAGCCGAATTACGCATTGCCATAGAAAACGTCATATCCCCCAAAATAAAAACACCGTAACTCAGAGGAGGGTTATGGTGTTTTTTTGTCTTAAACTCAAAACAAGTTTTCTTGTTGTGTTTAATGCATCGAACCATTTTGGATCGGTGCGTTTTTTTATTCTTTTGAATTATAGGTTTTTTAGATTAAAATCCGGGCGTTCTCCGCCTTCTGTCCTTTCAATCAGATTTTTAAAAATTGAAAGGATGGACAAATATGAAAACCATAAATCTAAAGGATATTTACCCTTATTACTTCAAAGAAGATAAATTGATTGACGTGCCGGACGAGCTGGTACAGATATTTGAGGAATATGCCAAGGCAGAGGAAACCTATGAACGAACAAAGCGTCGTTATAAAGCTACATACTCCCTTGATCGTGGAGATGGCATTGAACGTGATATTCTCTTCGTTTCCCTCTCTCCTGATGAACTTTACGAACGCAAGTTGACGCAAGAACAGCTCCATGCAGCAATAGCATCATTGCCCGATAAACAGGCAAAACGAATCTATGCCCATTTCTTCTTAGGCATGAGCAAAGCTGCAATTGCTCGATCCGAAGGTGTCAGCAAAGTATCGGTTTCAGAATCTATTGAAAGAGGCTTGTGCTCAATCGAAAAGTTTTTGAAAAAATTTCTTTAATCCCCCTTACTTTTGCTTGATTTTTGTCCTGATAAGTGAAAACCGCCAGCAATTTTACAATGCTGGCGGTTTTACAAATCAAGTTATTAGTATTCCTCCATCTTAAATAGTTTGCTATCTTGAGATAACTCTACAACAACGTTTGATTTTTGTATTAATCCATCTGGCAATTTATCCTTTAGAATTGAAATAACCAGCTGAACCTCTTTGTCTTTTACATATTCTGCTACACGATTGAGTTGGTTGTCATGCATCAATTCTTTTTTGTCATTTAGAAGAAAATGTAGACACGATAAATTCTCTTCATCTGCAAATGCAATATATGCTAAATCAAAACACAAAATTTCTCCTTGCTTTTTACCTGAACTCATATTCAGATTGAACGAACTAAATTGATAGACCTGCTGCCCCTTTTTATTAATAACTTTGTCATATTTTAATGCATATTTTTCTCCATATAGTTCGTTGGATATAGATGAAAAATGTTTGTTGAATTTTTTAATTTGGGTTTTCAGAACAGTCTCGAAGTCATGAGAAAATAACATGCTGTCAATTTCCTGAAGTTCATTGTTGAAGTTCGCAATATTTTCTTCCGCATCTTCTAATTGAGATATTATGCTCTCATATTCGCCCTTAATTCTATACTTTTCATTTAAATCCCCAATAATTTTTTCAAGTTCCGCAAAAGAATCACCCTTAGAAATCCGCTCCGATAAATGCTTTTCGCTGGTAAGTAACTCCGTTAAAGTTATGTTTTCTGCTTTCAGTTTTTCTTCAAGTGATGGTAAATCCGCTCCAATGTACCTTGCCTTTTCAATTAACATGTTATTGTGGTACGAGACCAAATTTTCAAACGTTTTTTGAATCCCTGCAACGTTTTGTGTGGCCTCAAGATACAGAACTTGCAGTTGCCCAATATCAATATTTGCTATATTTTTTTCCATTTCTTGTTGTGCTTCAATTATCAAGTTCCTACGGATATTTAAATTACTTACTAATGAACTAGATCTATTTATCCGATACTTAACCAAATTCAATTCGTCAAGATCCTTTTCAAAATTCTCATTGAGGTTGAACGTGGACTTCTTTTTGTTTAGCTCTGAAATCTCATCTTCTAAAAGCGAAAGTGCAATTTCATACGAAGTCTTAGTTTGTTTCTTTTCAAGTCTTTCTTTAAAGGTTTCTTCCTGTTTAATCTTACTAAGTATCGCTTGTTTCCTAGCTCCATCATCAAAAATACATCCAAGCAAGAATAGATACAGCGCTTCATATTCTACGTCTGATGTATATCTATTGAGCGTCTTAATAGTATTATTGATGCTCTCATCTTTATACCTAATATTGTGCGAAATAATTTGTCTAAATGATGGCTTTTCTGCTTTCTGATGAGGTATAAGTAGACGTAGCAGCTCATCCTCGAATTCTCTCTCAAGTATATCTTCACCATTTATTCTTCTTATTACACCTTTCTTTGACAGAAAATTGCGTTCAACCGTTAATGTCCTTGCAGTTGAATCAAATTTCTCTGTTAAAACTAGGGTGATTAGCACTTTATTGTCTACCAAAAAATCTTTTATCTCTTGATAAAGCGACTTTTTATCTTCAGTATCAGAAAATATAATCGCTGATTTTGCGCCCAAACAAAAATCAACAAGCTTGAGCACAGTTGTCTTCCCTACATTATTTCCTGTTAATTGCTCATTTGTTGTGGGTGTCTTATCTATTATAAGATTTAACCCTGTACTGAAAGTTAGGTCACGAATAACACTATCAGGGGTTGATATTTTCAAGCTTTTTATGAACATAACTCTACCACCCCTTCTGAATTAATCTGAGCCACATCAATCAAGTACAACCAATCTAAGCTGAGTATAAATATAGGAAAAGACATCCCATTACGTTCTTTAACTCGTTGATACAAATCCATAATCTGCAGTTTTGATTTTTCATTCAATTCTGCAAGCACTATTGATCCGTTGTAATATATGCTATGTTCTGGATGGATATTATCAGGTAACAACATGATTATAGCCCTCCGGATTCCTAAATATTTTGCATCTTACAAATGCATCCACAATTAATATGTCTACACACAGCTCAAGTTCTTCATAAGGTATTTCCCTATAATTTTTACTTTTTAGAATTATATCAAGTACATTGTTAGCCACGCCTAGAAAAACTTCCTGAGAAGTTACCGACTCGCTAAGCAATTTTGTATACTGCTTTCTAATTATTTGAAAAACTGAAAGACTCTTGTTAGATCCTTCTTTATCAAATTCCGAGTACTTCTCATCGATTTTATGGTAGTAGATTTTGTAGTCGTCAATAGTACCCTTGACACCTAGTAGGTCATTAAACTCTATTTTATTATCAATTTCAAATACATTTATTTCAGGTGACTCAACATTCTCCGATAGGTTCTCTGCAGCCAAAATGTTAATAATGGTCGCTAAATTAGTATCAACTTTAACTATATCAATATCATTTCCTAATTCGCTCTTAACTAATTCATAGATTTCTTTCTGTTTTGTGATGCCTTTGTTGACGATAGAACGGAGTATTGATGCATTATCAATAACATCAGTTTCCGGTTCAAACAACATATTATATGGATTTTTAAAAACTGTTCCCCTTAGAGTTGAAGCATCTTTCGAAATAGCAATAAACTTATACCTATAACCGGGATAAGAAGCTAGAATCTCTTTGCTTAAGGAGTCTTCAACCTTTTGCTTCGTACATGTCGCAGATACTTGGACAATAACCTTGTTTCCATCGTCAATAAGATCTATACTTTCAACATTTTGTCTAAACTCATTTATATTGATCAAACGGAGGTTTAAAAGCACGTTGCATAAATCGGCAAAAAATGTTTCAGAGTGAATATTCAAATCAAGTATGTTTATTTTCCCACGAAGATTTATGCGATATGCAAGTGTTCCAAGCTTTTCTTCAATATAATTTAAATAATGTGTCCGATTCATGCATACACCCCCTTTCAAATTATCGATTATTCTCTTTGCCTTCCTCAATAAATAACAAATAAGTTTCTATTCCTAAAGCATCGGCAATTTTTTGTATGTTATCCAATGAAATACTTCTTTTTTCACATTCTAGGGCACTTATATACGTCCTATGTAGTCCAGCTTTCTCTGCAAAAGATTCCTGGGATATGCCGATTTTATTTCTGTATTTTTTTACATTATTTGCAAACACCTTCACGATATCCATAGCGTATATTCACCTCAACGTCTATTTTATAGTTTTGAACACAATGAGTCAACATACAATAAGTAACATCGCTACCATGTCTCTGTCTTGAGTCAATTTTTATACCTCACTATGTGGAAACGGAGAAACTGAATTTTGGCTTTTTTAGGTGTTGGGGAATATATCAACCTTTGATTTTTTTCGCCATATCAAGTGCTTTTTTTCCGTAGGTAAGAATAATGCCACCAACTGCCAATGCCCCTCCACCAGCTCCAGCAGCGACCTTTTTAGCCTTATCTTTTCTATCTTCGTGCTTTGCAAGGCATCTTACACAATATTTCTCAGTATCATCAGACAGCTGTGTATAACAATCTTTGCACACATAAACTAACAGACTTCCACATTTTGAGCAGAATGCCTCTGATTCTTTGTAAGTAATTTTCTTCTTATGAGTCTCACACGACTCATTGCCACAACCTTTTATTTTTCCCATCACTCGTTCTCCTTTGAAACGCCAAGATAGATCGTCTTATCAGGTGCATTTAATCGCTTGTTAAACTCTGATACATCGAGCTTCAATTTAGCCCTTGATTTCCATACACCCTTTTCAGTTCCGGTATCTGTTTTATCGCATTGTGCAAGTAAGCCTGCGTTCTTCGCTACGGTAACTTCAATGAAATAAGAATATTCGTTGAGGACAGTCGACATAGCCGCCAATTCACCCTCATTACAATAGATTCCAGCTCAAAGCATTGTGGCCTGATGTATGAATGCAAATGACTGATTGATGCTATTAATGCGAATATCGATTAAGCCGACACTTTTTCCTTTACCAATCTTGAATTCACCCTCAGCAAGATATTTGATATCTGACTGCATTGAAAGTCCAAGTTGAAATCTAGCCTCTGAAAGTGCCCTTAAAGATTGAGCAGTCAAGGCTTTTTTCATCTCTGGATCATTGACATTTCTGGCCTCTAAGTACAAGGTCAATCCGCTATAATACAAAGCAATTCTATCGTTCTGCTGACCCTGTATTACTTCTCTAACACTATGGTCTATGACAGCGATCTGATTAGTTATATGCTGAACTTGGTCTTGAAGTGCTTTCATTTGAAGTGCATTAGCCATCTGGATTGGATCAATGCCTTTTGCAAATACATCTTTCTTTATAGGTAACTTTGAACCGTAATGGCCATTAGCCTCACGGATCTGAGCGTACATTTTACCAGAGTTTTCTGTTGTTAATTTAATCTTTCCGCTTTCAATAGCTTCCAGTGTGCCTTCAGTAGCATCAACAACATATTTGTAGCCTTTTTTGCTTGCCTCACGAACCTGTGCAACCATCGGAGATGCTTTTGCAACTTCTTTAAAAATATTTATGACCACATTCTCTGCTTGAGCAAGCTTCAACTTCAAACCATTTGATAATAGCTCGACCGGATATTCCGCCGAATAGGGAGATATCTCATCCTGTACAGGAGTCATTAAGTTCATATAAGCATTTTCAGTTCTTATGACTCTATCCATTTTCACTCACCTCCCTTTTTCTTTCCGTAGTTCTTCGGAAAGTATTCCTTCCCGAGCTGCCAAACATACTGATCAATTTGCTTCAGATTATATTTATTCAATCCAAAGAAATTACTGAAATCAATAAGAATGCTTTTGAATTTAACATAGTCCTTTAAGTCGCCATCCTGAAATTCCGAGAAGCCATCACGATTTCTAAAATAACGAAGAATCTCATCAACAAAACTATCATATATTGGATACTCAAGAGGATTGTGATGGCTACAATACTTTGAGGCAAAGGAGTAAAAATTCTTCTGCGTATCACTGATAGTTACATACTGAATATCTCCAACGAGGGTAACATCACCGGCTTTAAGTCTCTCATCAATATTCAGGTCGAATATGTGCTTAGCCACCGGATATATTGAGAAGATATTCGTGCTATAGAAGTTGTTAAGTGTTGATGCCTTCAATAGCACATCACTAATATCTGCATTCTTTGGGCATAACTCAAAGAATAATTTATTAAGCGCATCCTCCTGTAATCGGTAGTTCTCTAAACCCTCCCACTTTTCAAGATAAAACTCAACCTGATCGATTGATGGATTTGGAACATCAACAGACATTTTCTTTTTACGTATATGTGAAGGTCCGGCAGTCTTTTCCCATTCATGTACAGTCGGCTCGGCGGTTCCATCAGAAGCTAAGAATAGACGAACCTCTTAGATGAGACAAATAACTATTAGCAAGTGATTTGGCATTACCGGTCGAATTCTCAGAAAGAGCCTTTATTAACTCGTTCTTTGCGCGATTCTCAAAATTTGTATCGATCACTGCATTCCAGAACAGGTCTTTACTGCCTTTCCTCCAAAGGTAGAAGGTATCCGCATAAGCTGTATTGATTGTAAGTTTTGAAATGTTCTGGCTATGTAGGAATTCTCTATACAAAGAACGTAGCTCATCATACGGCAAAGCTTTCATTTTGATTATATCCATTTTCAACCTCCCATTACTCAATACTGTTTAATCTTTCAAGCCATTTCAACATGCAGCCACTTGTAAAGAAATCTAATAATGCTCCATCACAGAAACGTTCAGCTCTAACAGCACCCATAATAAGTGCCAGCACGCATTGTGCATTCAAATTTGAAACGTAAGCATTCTTCATAGATTCTGTATCCCATTCTAGACCGTTATCTTTGAGAATATCTCCATAACGGGTAAGCTCCATATCCTTGTTTCTTTCTTCAAAGACGTAAACATCGTCAATGAAGTTATGTACTATTTCGGAATAACCCACAAAAGGCATTTGAATCGGATGCTCCGGTGTTCCATCATTTTCTTTATCAACAATCCATTCACCGATGTTATCTGACTGGATCATCGATATGTATTTTATCAAAATATCAAATTTACTCATCATTGTCCTCCTCAGTATCATCAATGCCAAATAACATCTTGAGCCTATCAAAGTTATATGGGTATGAGTTATCACCGTCAAATCTTACCGGCTTGTGGCCATTATTATATTCAAATTCCAATTCCCACTGGGTGCCATCACAAACCGTGTATCCAAAGCGATGAGTTGAATATCTTCTTCGCCATTCACCAATGTGAAGGTCTGCAATCGACGCTATAAAGGTGGCTTTTATGAAGGCTTCATCGTTGTCGGCATCCAACAATGAGAGTGGTTCTTCATCTTCCCATAATTTTGTATATGCTCTCAATTCATCTGATAGCTCTACCACATAGCTGCGGTAACCACCAAAGAATCCGCCAATGCTAAAGATAATCTTGCAGATGGAATTCATGTTTGAATCGAAATCAGCAGCCATTTCTTCCAATTTTGATAAAGTATAATTTCCACCGGCTTGATTGTAAGCTAACTTAGCTCTTTCCAAATATTCACGAGTCCAGTGAATACGGGTATCTTCACTCGGATACATAATAGCCTCTTGGCCATAGTCTGGGCTTTCCATAGTATTTTTAAGGAGACCGATTTCTTGCTTAAGACCACGAATAGCGCTCATAATTTGATCTTTAGTTTTTCCTTTAAGATTTTCCTCATAGTAGCCTTCCGGGCTAATCATCATATTAAGCTGCCTCCTTTACTCACTTCCTGCCTTTATTTCATTGCCATCCGGCAGAATAAAAGTCTGTTCAAACTTAACATCCATCACATCTGCTATGGCCTTAAGTTCTTCTAAGGTAATCGTCTCACGCTTCAGTTTTTTTCCGAAGTTCTGTGGGGACTGACCTAACCGTCTAGCCAATTCGGAAACGCTGATATTCATTTGCTCACATAACTGTCGTATCATATCCGAAGTTTTCATTACCCTTCCTCCACATATCCATCCATATGCATATTATAAACCATTTGGTTTCAAATCACAAGAAGAACTCATCCAGACTTTACCGCAACAAAAAATCCGCTACTCATTTTAAAAAAGAGTAGCGGATTTTTTAGTTTCACATAAGTATTCATCTATTTATATGAGCAAAGCTGCAATTGCTCGATCCGAGGGTGTCAGTAAAGTATCGGGTTTCAGAATCTATTAAAAGAGGCTTGTGCTCAATCGAAAGGTTTTTGAAAAAATTTCTTTAACCCCCCTTAATTATGCCAGATCTTTGTTCTAATTAGTGAGATAGGCTCTCCCTGCCATTGACAACCGGTGGGGAGAGCTTGGTAGCGTCAAGCTTTATGCGCAAATTCGTTTGCAGTCTCTGAAATTATGAAGTCAGCCGGCAAAGGAAGCGTCTTCGACAGCCGCCTCCAGATGCTTCATGTTCATATACTTCTTGTTGCCCCACTGGGTGCCGGCCACGTGCCGAAGTCTGGCACAGACTAGCATGAGCGCCGAATTGCCATCGGGAAAGCAGCCAACCACTCGGGTGCGCCTGCGGATCTCCCGGTTCAGCCGTTCAATGACATTGTTGGTGCGGATGCGCGTCCAATGCTCTGAGGGGAACTCCGCATAGGTCAGCGTCTCCTCTATGCCGTCTTCAATTTTCTTGGCAGCCTCCTTGAGCTTCATTGCCTGAAGCTCGGCCACCACCGCTTTCGCCTTATCTCTGGCAGCCTTTTTGCTCTCCTGGGCGTGGATGGCCTTGAGCATCTTGGCGACTAATTTCACCTTAGACTTCGGCACAACAGAGAACACATTGCGGTAGAAGTGGACCGTGCAGCGCTGGTATTTTGCTTCCGGAAATACTTCGTAGCTGGCCTCCAGCATCCCTAGGCACTTGTCGCCTACAATGAGCTTCACGCCGTCCAGACCACGGCCTTTCAGCCACTGAAAGAAGCTGACCCAGCTGGCCTTGTCCTCTTTCATGCCCTCAGCGGCGCCCAAAACCTCACGGTAGCCGTCCTCATTGACTGCGATTGCTACCAAAATGGCCACATTCTGATACTCGCCGCCCCAGTTGCGGCGCAGATAGATGCCATCCACATAGACATAGGGATATTTCCCGCCCTGCAGCGGTCTGTTGCGCCAGGCCTCGATATGGACGTAGGCTTTCTTGTTCAGTTCACTAATGGTTGAGGGTGACACTTTGGTACCCCACAGCGCCTCCGTGATGTCCTCCACCCGGCGCACCGAGACGCCGGCCAGATACATCTCAATCAGCGCTTCTTCCACGCTGCTCTCCCGGCGGCGGTAGCGCTCGATGATGGCGGTCTCAAAACTGATCCCCTTGAGACGGGGCACGTTGAGGGTGACATTGCCGGAGGTGGTGGCGAGGTTTCGGCTGTAATGACCGCTGCGGTACCCCTGCCGCTCCTCGCTGCGCTCGTACCGCGCCGCCTGTGTCAGCTTCGAAGCCTCCGCCTCCAGCAACCCGTTGAGCGTTTCTTCTACGCTCCCACGGACTAATTCCCTGATTTGCCCCTTGATTACTTCCTCGTTAAGCTGTACAATTTTCTCGGACATGGTTTGCTGTCTCCTTTCAGAATGGTGGTGTGGTAACTTCATTCTAACAGAGAGCTGCAAACCTTGTCTCTTTTTATCCATTTTCCAATTTGCGCAACTTATTGTACCTTATCGAGAGCTTTTAAACTGGCCAGTATCAAGGCTGACAGACTATGGTAAGGCAAATGGATAAAGGCAAAAATCAGCAAGGCACTCTACGGAATTAAAACGCAGAGTGCCTTTTTTGTTGCGAATATTTGAGCTTAAATATCAATCATTAAAAATGTCGAGTTTAGAAAATCCCTTCCTGACGTTAATAATATCCCATGGCAGGTACTCTGCAATCGTAAGTCCTACGAGAGGAGCCTCCTTTGAAGCATCGGCAATGATGCGAACGGCATTTACTATACTTTTATACCTTAGGAGCTGGTGCTTTTACAACAATCAATTCCAATGTAGTATCATTCAAATTCTTAACATTCATTTTTGTATTGACAGGTATTTTTAGTAAAGCACCATTTGAATACTCATGAATATCTTGATCGTTAAGGCCAATAGAAAGCGTACCTCTTACTACCGTCATATAAACATTAGAATTTGAAAAGTGTTCTGGTAATCCTTCCCCTTTGTTAAAAACCATGTGTAGGTAATGAAGATTCTCATCATAAATAACCTTTTCTACCGCTTTATCGTTCCCAGTTGATATTTTATATACTTGCTCAATCATTTAATCATCCTCCTTGATATTAATGTGCGATTTAGTCACCTCTCAAAAACGATTATATTTATTTTGAGTAGTGAATCGCATCCTTTGGGCATACTTCTTGACAACTTGTGCATTGTAAACATAGTGAAGTTTCAATTTCAGCCTTTTTATCTGTTGATTTAACCTCTATTGCTTCGGAAGGACAAACTTTCTCGCAAAGCTTGCATCCAATGCAGTCTTCCTTATTAACTCTTTCTGATAATATCGCAAATCTTCCAAAAATCTTTTGGAGCGGCCCAAACGGACAAATAAGATTATGAAATACTGCTGGCTTATATCTAATTGTTATAAGCACAGAAATCGCTAACCAAATTAGTAAGATGGGAATATTTTTATGTAACAATTTTTGTGCAATCAACATTATTGCTACGCTACCCACCAATGTGAACCATGCAAATTTTCCAGAGTTAAGCCACTTGGGAGACGTATCCGTCTGTAGCTTTAGCTTTTTTGAAAGCCATTCTGTTGGAATCATCAACGTATTCATCGGACAGACATAACCACAATATACTCTGCCAAATAGCAATGCTGCTAAAAGACTTACCGCATATAATGCAAGCCAAAGCATCATTTTACCGTTAAGTAATAAAAATATGAATAGCACAAAAAACAAAACACGTATTGTAGTAATAATATACTTCATATAATCCTCCACCATTTATTGAATTTATAATATTATAACGTTATAATATTATAAAAGGTGTTACCTTGGTAACACATAGGAGATTCTATATGACTAAGAATATTAATTTAATCAGAAGTACAACGTTGATAAAATCTTTATCAGGTGAGGATATACTTACTAACCTTAAAAGTGGAAAATTTAAAGTCACGTCTTATAAGAAAAGTAGCGTTGTTCATTTTGATGGAGAAAGATGTAGTAAATTAGAAATAATCTTATCTGGCAAGGTTGTTGTAGATCGCATTGATGAGTCTGGAAATCTGCTTACAATCTCAGAGTTTTACAATGATGATATTTTAGGTGGAAACCTATTGTTTTCAAAATATCCTTATTATCCCATGACTGTATTAACACAATTGCCTACGGATATATTGGAAATTGATAGAGAAACGTTGTTTGAATTATTCTGTAATAATCCAATCTTTTTACGAACATACTTGGAACTTACTTCCGACCGTGCATTCATTCTCGGAAATAAGATAAAGCATTATATCAATAAAACAATACGCGAAAGCATTATGAACTATCTCAATTACGAAAGCAAAATTCAAAATTCTAACCGCATCAAACTAAATACGACCAAAAAATCTCTTGCAGAAAAAATCGGGGTTCAACGTACATCTTTATCTCGAGAGTTAGCAAAAATGAGAGACGACGGGTTGATTCTATTTGATACAGATTCAATTACTCTTTTGAAGTAATAAATGCCTTATTGAAGTCAAAAAATCTCCTACTTGTTAATTATACTGCCCTCACGTTGAAATCTTCAAGGTTAGAGAGTTTTGTACGCTCTTTCAAAAATATACTTTATTCTTGTTTGGACTTATGGTGAATTTAATAATAAAGTCAATTTTATATACCTCAAAAACTGCTTTTTATATTTTTTCTACTATTATTATGAGTCTCCTTCGTTAAATTCGATGATTCCTCCTGGCCGGAGTTTGGCCAACCGATGTCAGTTGGCCGATTTTAAATCCTACGTTTGTGGAAACCGGTCAATCTCGTTTTTAACGCTTTCGAGGTGCTCGGGAACAAACTAACGGTTTTTCTGTTTGCGGGAACATGTCCACATATTTTGTCTCTATCCTTGGAATGAACTGAAATTCAGTCACACATGATGAATTAGAGATAAAACAATGCAGCAATTATTGAAATTGCAATCGCATAGTAGTGATACCACTTCTTGTTCATTTTGTGAAGCATATAAATAGCAGCACCGACCGCTAGAAGCGCTACCAAACCGGCAATTATTGGAGTTGCATATGACTGTACTCCAATCCCAACTATGAATGTGGTAAGTGAACCAGCCAGAATACTGGCTTTAAGCCATTCTGGGATTCTGGTACGAAATATTATCAGGCAGAAAACAATCCAGACAACCCCATATCCAACCCGTACCGGTGACACGAAGGTATAAGAACCATCCTGATTTGCCATATTTTCAAAGAACATAAAGATCAGGAAATACAACGCAAAGGCTACTACCAAAGCAACAAGACTACCTAATGTAACAAGTACTCCCTCTTTAATTATTTCTGATTTTTTATTCATATATCATTCAACTCCTTTCGACTGGCCAAGCATTGGAACTATAGTCTATAAGTTTGATTTCCGAGGCAACCTATGGTTTTTTTATTTAAATGCCATGTCATCATTCAATGAATTTATGTACCAAATAATAAGCCTTCTTAATTTCCAATATCACCAAACATTGCACCTTCAATTTCGAGAATATGGTATGTCAACACTTTGTCGGACAGTTTTCATATTGTACATGACCTTTCCTGGCTGATCATCATAGTAGACCGCCTCTTTTACTCACTTCCTGCCTTTATTTCATTGCCATCCGGCAGAATAAAAGTCTGTTCAAACTTAACATCCATCACATCTGCTATGGCCTTAAGTTCTTCTAAGGTAATCGTCTCACGCTTCAGTTTTTTTCCGAAGTTCTGTGGGGACTGACCTAACCGTCTAGCCAATTCGGAAACGCTGATATTCATTTGCTCACATAACTGTCGTATCATATCCGAAGTTTTCATTACCCTTCCTCCACATATCCATCCATATGCATATTATAAACCATTTGGTTTCAAATCACAAGAAGAACTCATCCAGACTTTACCGCAACAAAAAATCCGCTACTCATTTTAAAAAAGAGTAGCGGATTTTTTAGTTTCACATAAGTATTCATCTATTTATATGAGCAAAGCTGCAATTGCTCGATCCGAGGGTGTCAGTAAAGTATCGGTTTCAGAATCTATTAAAAGAGGCTTGTGCTCAATCGAAAAGTTTTTAAAAAAGTTTCTTTAACACCCCTTACTTTTGCCCGATTTTTGTCCTGATTAGTGAGACCAACTTAGCATCATATAATTTTGTTCCTTGACAACTAAATATACGGTATTTTGAGTACGGATCTTATGTGGCTGAAAGGCAAAGCAACATAATGGGCATCGCCATGACGGCTGCTGTAATGCTCTTGCATAATTATAGAAAGCAAGATGTAAGGATGAGCATTGCACAGTCAGAGCGATAAAATGCAGCCATTAGACCAATCGGTGGCTCGATTGGTGCGATGACACACATAAGTGATAATGATACTTTCTCACGACCTCCCACAGACTTGAGGGGGAGTTCCTGCGATATTTGTAGCCTTTTGAAGGGACAAGGCTAATCGGTATTGCGGGGCTATGATGTCAAGCCAATGACAGCTCAAGATATCCCCCAGCCTGGGTGCGTGGCAAATATGGCACATGAATAAATAACAGGCACACCACATTTTGCACAACGCAATTTATGGTGTGCTTGTATTGATACAGCGACAAACTTCTCATAAAGATAATAAGTGCTTATAATCAATATAAGCACCTCACTTGGAGGTGATTTCAAATGGAAAATATCAAAAACTTATCCGAAACTACAGTCGATACTACTCTACCTCATGAAATGTATGCGACAACAGCGGCAAAATCATTTCAGGATTTCATAAAAGTGCTTTCACAGATTATAGAAAAGCATGGTGCCGAGGTCTTGAATGAAATAAACCGTGTTGAGTAAATGACTGTCTTTAAAATATCGATGTTTTCCAATATTTTATTGGAGGTATGACTATGAACAGGAGTGGAAAAAAATGTGTACTTTACCCCCGTGTAAGTACTGAAATGCAAGTGGATGGTTTCAGCTTGGATGGACAGAAACACAGCTTAAGGCGTTTTGCTGATAGAGAAGAAATGGAGATTGTAGACATTTACGAAGATGCCGGTAAATCCGGTAAATCCATCGAAGGCAGACCTGCTTTTAAGCAAATGCTATTTGATATTGAAAATGGTTTAGAGATTGATTATATATTGGTCTACAAACTATCCCGTTTTGGTAGAAATGCAGCCGATATTTTAAACTCATTAGAGCACGTTCAAGCCTTTGGCGTAAATTTAATCTGCATAGAAGAAGGAATCGATTCCTCCCAAACAAGCGGAAAGCTTTTGATTTCTGTTCTGTCTGCCGTTGCTGAAATAGAACGTGAAAACATCATTGAGCAGACTATGAACGGACGAAAAGAAAAAGCCCGTCAGGGCGGCTGGAACGGTGGTTTTGCCCCTTACGGCTACTATCTCAAAGATAAGCAGCTTTTTATTCAAGAAGATGAAGCAGAGGCTGTACGCATTATCTTTGATAAATACCTGAAAGAAAATATGGGATTTCATAAAATCGCTAACTATCTTAACTTGCAGGGTATCCAAAAAATAAAACGGAATAACGGCACTCTCTCTGGGTGGGGCACACATTTTGTCAGGATGATTATCGATAACCCTGTTTACTGTGGCAAAATTTCTTATGGCAGGCGTGTTCGTGAAAAAGTAAAAGGAAGTAAAAACGAATACAAGCAAATACCGCAGGAAAATTACATTATTGCCGAAGGGCAACATGAGGCGATTATAAGCGAAGAACTATGGAATGCTGCACATGAGAAAAGAGAACTGACAGGCGTTAAGTCCCCTTCCAAAATAGGTCGGGACAGAGCACACTTGTTAAGTGGCATTTTAAAGTGCCCTAAATGCAGTGGCCCAATGTATACCAACAAGCATGCATGGACAAACAAAGATGGTACTTATAAAGAGATTTATTATTATGTTTGCAGCAAAGCCCGGACAGCACGGGGAAAAACCTGTGATTATAAAGCTATGCTCAAAAAAACCGACATCGAACCACTTGTCATTGAAGCGATCAGAGAGCTGATTAAGAATCAAGATTTTGCAACGGAAATCAAATCAAGGATAGGAAAAGAAATTGATACCTCCACTTTAAACAGAGAGCTGAAGAATTACGAATCCAAGCTTAGAGAGGTGGAACTGAATAAGACTCGCCTTGAAAATGAAATTGACAGTCTGCCTGAGGATACTCGTCTCAGGGAACGTAAAGTCCACGATATGACCCTCAGACTTGATGGACTATATGACATTATCGTCGAGCTTGAAGAGAAAATTGAGGATGTTAAGCTACGTCGCAAAGCCGTAGAGCAAGATGCTATCACTTTAGAAAACATCTACACATTACTGGCAAACTTTGACTTAGTGTACGATAAAATCAGTGACGATGAGAAAAAATCCCTGATTTCTTCGCTTATCAAAGAAATAGAGATTTTCCCATGTGACGAGGCTGAACTGCCCCTAAAGTCTATTCTGTTTAATTTCCCTGTTTATAAAGACGGTGAAGATGCCTGCGAATTCTTGTGGGACAAAAGTACGCACGTCTCAACATGTCCAGTACCCGGAAATAAATCCACTGGCTGAACCGCTTTGATGACATAACCGGCTTCGGTCATATACTTAAGGTCGCGAGCCAGGGTTGATGGGTTACAGGAGACGTAAATGACCCGTGGTGTGCCCAGCTCGGTGATGGCCGCCAGCAGTGTTTCTTCACAGCCTTTACGTGGCGGATCGAGAATGATCAGGTCGGGCTTGAGGCCTTCTTCTTTGATGATCTTGAGCATGGTCTCTTCCGCCCGGCCCAAAAGGAAGCTGGCATTTTCAATCTGATTGAGTCCGGCATTTTCCCGGGCATCAAGAATGGCATCGCCGACGCTTTCAATCCCGATTACCTGTTTAGCCTGAGCCGCCAGATAAAGTCCAATGGTGCCGGTTCCGCAATACAGATCAAAGACGGTTTCGCTGCCGGTCAGGTCAGCAAAGGCTTTGATGGTATCATAAAGCTTAACGGTCTGTTTGGAATTAACCTGGAAAAAAGAGTTGGGTGAAATCGAAAAACTGAGATCGCCGATCTGTTCGACCAGTCGGGCAGCGCCGTGGACACAGAGGCTTTTCTTGCCCAGAATGACATTGCCTTTTTCTCGGTTGATATTGACATAAATGCTTTTGACATTGGGAATCCCGGCCAGAATGCCCTCAACAATTGCCTGGCGCTGGCTTAAATCCTTGCCGTTAATGATCAGAGTGATCATGTTTTCGCCCTGCAGATTGGTCCGTTGCAACACGCCCCGGACATAACCTTTATGGGTCCGTTCGTCATAGATGCTTAAATTCAGCTCCTGAATCAGGGCATTGATGGTTTTTATGGCATCCGCTGCCGATTCCGGCTGGTTCAGACAATCCTGAATGTGGACCAAATTATGGGATTTTTTAGCATAGAAACCCATCCCTTTGTTGTCCAGTTTAAACTGCGCTTTATTGCGATAACGCTGGGGATCTTCCATGCCAACAATCGGAGCCACGTCAATTTCTTTCAGACCCCCGATCCGCTGGAGGGCATCCCCAACCATCTTGGCTTTCGCCCGTAGCTGCCCCTGATAACTCATATGCAGGATCTGACAGCCTCCACATTGCTCAAAATAAGGACAGGCTGGAGTGACCCGTTCCGGTGAGGCTGTCGTAATCGCCAGCAGTTTGCCCTGAGCATAAGTTTTTTTGACATTCTTGATTTCAACTTCCACCACATCCCCAGGGAGGCCGCCTTCAACAAAGACGATCATGTTATCCAGCCGTCCGACCCCTTCCCCGCTATGGGTAATATCCATTAATTCCATTGTATACTTCTCGCCAACTTTAATCTGGTTGCTTGTTTCGTTCATTCTTACTTCCTTAATTTTCTTATTTTGTGATTGTTTGTTTTTTTTATTAATAGCGACACAAGTACCAACAATGTCATATCATGTTGTTTGCATCAGAGCGGACACGGCAGTGCCTGTCTGAACTGTCAGCAAACAGCGGATTAACAATTGGTCGGTACAGCAGTTTGTCGCAATCTTATTGTTTATTGTTCGAGATAAGCCTTCATTTTTTCGAAGGTTTCTTCCGAGATAATATGTTCAATACCGCAGGCATCCTTCTCTGCATTCGGCAGTGTCACATCCAGCGCCCGGACCAGAAATTCAGTAATCAGCCGGTGCTTTTCATAAACCTTTACCGCCCGGCATTTGCCGGTTTCGGTGAGATAAATCTGGCCATAGCGTTCATGTTCCACATAACCCAATTCCTTGAGTTTGCGGACCGCATCATTGGCGCTGGCCTTGCTGACCTTGAGTTCCAGGGCAACGTCAGTAATCCGCACGCCCTTACCATGTTTTTGACTTTCCAGATAAATGGTTTCAATATAATCCTCAATGGATTCAGTTAATTTTTTTTCCATTTTTACCTCTGCTTTTATCTTTTTGGCTTATTTTTGTCTGCTTCGCCTGAGTTGGCTTGGCTGATCTGGTTTTATTGGTTTTATTAGCTTGACCGGTCTGATGGTCGGCACTTTTGACCTTGGCCGGTATCAGCGCTTTTTTGCCACTGCCGATCAAATCTTCGCGATAGGCTTTAGTCAGCGCCTCATGGACCAGCAGATAGTTTTCCCGTTTATTGTACTGAACCAGGGCCCGCTGCATGTTTTTTTCGCGACCCTTGGGGACATATACCGCCTCCATCGTCAGGGGATTAACCCCGGTATGATACATCGCCGTGGCGACCGAACCCGGGGTGGGATAAAAATCCTGAACCTGTTCTGGAAAAAAGCCCATATCCCGGATATACTCGGCCAGTTTGACCGCATCTTGGAGACTGCAGCCGGGATGACCAGTGATGAAATAAGGCAAAACAAACTGGTTTTTGCCCAGCTGTTCGTCAATCTGTTTGAAATTCCGGGCGAAGTTCTCATAGACCTTAAAGGCCGGTTTGCCCATATGCCGCAGTACCTCATCGGAGACATGTTCCGGCGCAACTCGTAACTGTCCGCTGATATGATGCTCCACCAGTTCCCGGAAAAATGCCTTGTCCTTGTCGAGGGCCAGATAATCATATCGGATGCCCGAGCGGATAAAAACTTTTTTGATGCCCGGCAGTTTCCGGACTGCCCGGAGCGTTTCCAGATAGGGTTTGTGGCTGGCATCGATGTTTTTACAGGGTTCCGGCGCCAGACATTCGCGATCCTGACAATAACCCCGGGTGTCCTGTTTTTTACAGGCCTGATGGGAGAAATTGGCGGTGGGTCCGCCAATATCATGAATATAACCCTTGAAATCAGGATCTTTTGCCATCCGTCCGGCTTCCCGGACAATCGAATCGCGGCTCCGCATCTGGACATATTTACCCTGGTGAATGGCCAGCGCGCAAAAAGTACAATTACCGTAGCAGCCGCGGTTGGCGGTGATGCTGAACTTGACTTCTTCCAGCCCCGGCACGCCGCCGACCTGATCGTAGACAGGATGCCAGCGGTAGGTAAAGGGCAAATCATAAAGGGCATCAAACTCGGCCTGAGAAAGCGACGGCTGGGGCGGGTTCTGCTGCAGGTAGCGGTTGCCGGTGGGCTGCCGATAAATCCGCGGATCATGAGCATTGTTACTCTGGTAAATCAGCGCCGTAGCCCGGGCATAGGTCTGGGTATCAGCCATCACTTCTTCGGTGGCTGGCAGCATTACTGCATCACCAGCTTCTGCCTCCCGGCTGATTACCGCGGTGCCCCTGATATGGGTCAGCTGGTCCACCGGGATACCGGCATTCAAGCCTTCAGCAATCTCAATCATCGCCAATTCGCCCATGCCGTAGACCAGCAGATCGGCCCGGGAATCAAAGAGAATCGGCCGTCTGACCTTTTCCTGCCAGTAGTCATAGTGGGCAAAGCGCCGCAGACTGGCCTCGATGCCGCCGATGATCAGAGGGATCTCGCCAAAATTCTCGCGGATTTTGCCGCAATAAACGATGGTGGCTCGGTCAGGCCGCAGTCCGGCCTGGCCGCCGGGGGCATAGACATCCTCGCGACGGCGCTTTTTGTTCACCGTGAAATGGTTCACCATCGAATCGAGGTTGCCGGCGGTGACCAGAAAGCCTAAGCGGGGGGCGCCCAGCTTGTTAAAATCGTCGTTTTCCTGCCAATTGGGTTGGGCAATAATACCCACCGAAAAACCCCGGGCTTGGAGTACCCGGCCGATGATGGCCGCCCCAAAAGAGGGATGATCAACATAGGCATCCCCGGTCACGAGAATAAAATCGCATTGGGCAATACCCTGGGCGCGCATCTCTTTTTTGGACATCGGCAGAAAAGCCTTATTTTCTTTGGGAGAGGTATCGATTCGGGCTTTTGTGCCAGAATCGTTGATTGACTTATTCATTCATACCCTTTCTTAATAATTTTTCACATCTATTTATAACAAACCGCTAAAAAGATTTTCCTAAAAAAGCTTAAAATAAACCGGAAAGTTAATCAGGATCACCGCAAAGACGACCATAAAAAAGGTCTGGTTGAGTTCGATGGTCATACCGATGGTGTCGCCGGTCATGCCACCGATTTTATGCTGGAGGTTTTTCATCAGCAGCAGGGCGGGCAGCAGGCAGATCACGGCGGTCAGCAGACCGGGCAGGCCCAGGATCAGGGTGGCATAACCCAGTAGTAAGACCAGATAAATAATAAAATGGTGAAGCTGAGTCATCTCCACAAAGCGTTTGCCCAAACCGCCGCCGCCGGGGGCGTAGGTGGAAAAACAGGTGGACATGATCGCCATCGTCCGGCCGAACACGGGCATCACCAGCAGGGCAGTGCTGTATTCGGGCAGGATAATGGTATAGCTCATCCAATTGGTTAAGATGATCAAGATCAGACCGATGGCGCCAAAGGCTCCCAGACGGCTGTCTTTCATGATTTCCATCATCTTTTCCCGGTCTCGGGCTGAGAACAGGGCGTCGGTGGTATCGGCAAAGCCGTCCAGGTGGAGACCGCCGGTGAGCCAGATATAGACAATCACCATCAGCAGCGCCTGGAACTGGACAAAGTGGATAAACGAGAATAAAACGGCTGCCCCCCAAAGAATGAAGCCAATAAAAACCCCCACCAGGGGGATTAAAATCATCGCATCATAAAACTCCTCGGCACTGACATCCTTTAGTTTAATCGGTATCCGGGTAAAAAAAGAAATTGCTATTAAGATTTTTCGCATGCTGTTCTCCAATTAAAAGATAGATCCGGGTTGGTTTAAACCCGAAAAAAGAAAAGCATGAATTTGCATTCATACTTTATGCGGCCATTGTTTTATGAATTTTCGTTTTTTAAATGATTATCATTATCTTAAACTTAAACTTCATCCACAAAATCAAAACGATTTTCAATCAGTTGTTTTAATTGTTCAACTGCGCGTTTCTCGTCATCACCATTAGCTTCTATTTGTATCTCGTCGCCCTTTTGGACTGCTAAAATCATTACACCCATAATGCTTTTGGCATTAACCCGGGTTGCGTCTTTTTTGATATAGATTTCGCTTTTGAAATTATTAGCTTTTTGTACAAACAGAGAGGCTGGTTTTGCATGGAGTCCGGCCTTGTTATTAACGATTACTTTATCAACTATCACTATAATCCACCCCTTTACTTTAAAATTCCCCTATGTTATTATTATAACCCCAGTATGCTATTTTAGCAAGTAAACGACTTTTATTTCTTTTTAACTTGTCAAATCTTTTTTTAAGTTTTATAATGTATGATATGTAAAATGAGATTAACACTTTGCGGAGGTGAAAAGAATGAAAGTTACTAAAGATATGGGCATCTTAGATGCTGTTAACGCATATCCGGATTCTGTCAATGTATTTCAGGCATATGGCATGCATTGCTTTGGTTGTATGGCGGCACGTTTTGAAAGTATTGAAGAAGGTGCGCTGGCCCACGGGATTGACGCTGATGCCTTAATTAAGTCTATCAATGACGCCATCGACGCTGTTGATTTGACAAAATAGTTTGCGTGAAAAAAGCAACGTATTTTAATTAATACGTTGCTTTTTTTTTATTTTTATTTAATTTTTTAACAATTCCCCCTTGAAATCGGCCGGTATAATTGTTACAATGATCAGAATCGAATAGATACGATAGAGGTGCGGACTTTAAGATTAACGGCGGTGACCATGGCTAATGGGTTGAAACGTTGTGAAAGGAAAGCTCGCCGAAGGACAATGTTTTGCCAACCTTTTCCTGGGCTTACTGTTAAGAGCAGTGAGACTGTCATCATTTTTTATGATGGAGTGCTATCTAAAACCCAATGAGATCTCTTTTTTGAGTGTATCTTTGTTTTTTAGCCGGTACCCGTTACCGGCTTTTTTTAATTTCAATTTTTGGAGGTACTATGAAATCTTATAATGTTGCAGTCGTTGGCGCCACCGGTATGGTGGGACAGAAAATGCTTCAGGTTCTGGCCGAACTTAAATTCCCGGTGAAGAACCTGTACCCGATGGCATCAAAACGGTCGGCTGGCAAAGAAATTATTTTTAATGGAAAACCCTATGTGGTTCAGGAGCTTTGTGACGAAGCCTTTGACCAGGATATTGATATTGCCCTGTTCTCCGCCGGTGGTGACACCAGTGAACGGTTCTCGCCAGTGGCGGCGGCTAAAGGCGTCATCGTCATTGACAACAGCAGCGCTTTCCGGATGGATCCGGCGGTACCCCTGGTGGTGCCTGAAGTCAACCCGGAAGATCTGGACTGGCATAAAAACATTATTGCCAATCCCAATTGTTCCACCATCCAGGCGGTAGTGGCTTTAAAACCGCTCTATGATGCCTTCGGCATCGACCGGATTGTCTATTCCACCTACCAGGCTGTTTCCGGTTCCGGAGTCAAGGGCTATGCCGATCTGGAAGGCGGGATCAAGGGCGAAGACAATGCCTTCTATCCCCACCCGATTGCCTATAACGTCCTGCCCCATATCGATTCCTTCCTCGACAACGGCTACACCAAGGAAGAAATGAAGATGATCAACGAAACCCAGAAAATCCTCCATGACGACAGCCTGCGGATCACCGCCACCACTGTCCGGGTTCCGGTTTTCTACAGCCACAGCGAAAGCGTCAACGTCGAACTGAAAAAACCATTTGAGCTGGACGCCATCCGCAACCTTTACAGTAACGCCCCGGGGATTATCCTCCAGGATGATCCGGCTAACAACGTCTATCCGCTGGCCCGCACCGCTGAAAACACCGATGAGGTCTATGTCGGCCGTCTGCGTCGGGATTTCAGCGTCGACAACGGTCTGAACCTCTGGGTCGTCGCCGACAACATCCGCAAAGGCGCCGCCTCAAACGCCGTCCAGATCGCCTTCGAACTGATTAAACGCAATCTAATCTAATATAAATAAAACCACAATCAAAGGAGATTGAAATGAGTATTTTTACAGGAAGCTGTGTCGCACTGGTGACCCCGTTTAAAGATGGGAAAGTTGATTTTGAACGCTTTCATAAACTGATTGACTGGCAGATCGAAAACAAAACCGATGCCATTCTGATTGCCGGCACCACCGGTGAAACCTCAACCCTGACCGATGATGAGCATCTCGAACTGCTCCGCGATGCCGGCAAGTACATTAACGGCCGGGTGCCCTTTGTGGCCGGAACCGGCAGTAATGACACCGCCTATTCGATCATGCTGTCCAAAGAAGCCGAAAAAGCCGGCGCTGATGCCTGCTTGATCATTAACCCCTATTACAATAAATCCACCCAGCGGGGCATCATCGCCCATATTTCCGCTATTGCCAATGCCATCACGATTCCCGTGATTATTTACAATGTCCCCAGCCGTACCGGGATGAACATTGCCGTGTCCACCATTAAAGAACTGAGCAAAATCCCCAACGTGGCAGCCGTTAAAGAAGCCAGCGGCGATATCAGTCAGATCACCGAGATTGCCCGAGTTTGCGGCAATGACATTGATATTTACAGCGGCAACGACGACCATGTGCTACCGATTATGGCCGTCGGCGGCAAAGGCGTGATCTCGGTCTCAGCCAATATTATTCCCGCCGACATGCACGAGCTGGTGGCCAGCTTTATGGCTGGCGATCTGGAGCGAGCCCGGGAATTACAATTCAGCACCAACCTGGTGAATCTGGCGATGTTCTATGAAACCAACCCGATTCCGGTTAAAACCGCCATGGGCCTGATGGGTCTGGACTCCGGCGAAATGCGGCTGCCGCTGATTGAGATGGAGGAAGCCAACAAAGATAAACTGATTGCCGATTTAAAAGCCTACGGCTTATTATAGGAGGTCGCCATGATCAATATTTTACTCAGCGGTGTCTCCGGCGCCATGGGTGCCACCCTGCAGCAAATCATTGCCGCCAACCCCGATACCCAGGTGGTAGCGGGATTTGATCAGCAGGCAATCACAACCCTGACCTTCCCGGTTTACAGCGATCTGGAGCAGTGCACCGAAGCGATTGATGTGATCATCGATTTTTCTCACTTTGCCGCCTTCCCGGCGATTTTCGGCTTTGCCCGAAGCCACAAGATCCCCATCGTCATCGCTACCACCGGCCTGTCCGAGGCGGATCTGGCAGCCATTGATGAAGGAGCCAAAGAATTCCCGGTGTTTAAAACCGCCAACCTATCGCTGGGGATCAATCTGATCGCCAAGATGCTGACCGAGATGGTCGCCAAGCTGGAAAGCGGATTTGACATTGAAATCATCGAAAAGCACCACAATAAAAAGCTCGATGCCCCCAGCGGTACCGCTCTGCTGTTGGCCGACGCTATCAACGACGGACTGGCCACCAAAAAAGACTACAGCTATGGCCGCTATGGCCGGGATGCCAAGCGCACCGAAAACGAACTGGGCATCCACGCCATCCGTGGTGGCACCATCCCCGGCGAACACTCGGTGATCTTCGCCGGCAACGACGAAATCATCGAAGTCAACCACATGGCTCTATCCAAAAAAGTCTTCGCCGAAGGCGCCGTCAAAGCCGCCCAATACCTGGTCGGCCAGGCCCCCGGCCTCTACGACATGGCCATGGTCGTCAACGACTAGTTTCACTTGAGTCAGGCACCTTAAAAAAGCACTCACCAGTACCGTTAACAAGAATATACTGTTTTTAATTCTTACATTGAATAGTGAAAAGTTTTGTATTACATCAAAGTAGTACCGACAATTGTTACATCATGTTGTACGCATCGGAGCGAACAGGTTGATAAACCTGTCCGATTCCGCAGCGAACAACAGATTAACAATTGGTCGGTACGGTAGTTTGATGCAAACCCCGATCTCAAGACCTCCGTGTAAGAATTACAGATAGGCGTTTGCAAAACGCCACAGTCCGCATAATAACGGGATATTTCTGACATAAAAAAATATAACTCCTCACCAGATTGTGATAAAATTGAGTTGCTAAAAAACAAATCTATCAACCTGAAAGGAGT
>Ga0209639_1000078_pt1 | contig 152563 bp, 110 predicted proteins | sample EPASupsiteHSE605_FD_187268 | JGI IMG/M metagenome (GOLD analysis project Ga0209639, IMG submission 187268) | Bioremediated contaminated groundwater from EPA Superfund site, New Mexico - Sample HSE6-05 (SPAdes) (version 2) | ecosystem: Environmental > Aquatic > Deep subsurface > Groundwater >...
TTAGCTTAATCGGTCAAATGTAATTCGGTAACACTGACTTTTTAATGTTTTGCCTTGCAGTTTATTAGTCTCACAAGAGAAAAATGTTCGTTAAGTTGTCTCAGGAATGCATTATTGTATATTGATTTTGTTGTCGATGACGAAGCGTCTCTTGAATGTTAGCTTAGCTAGTGAGGAGGGAGTGATGGTGAGCTGTCTGATGTTGCGCACAAACTTTATTATAGCCATGATCATACTCTTACTACCACCGACAAAGTACTCGTCTGCTTGATCTGGCATACCCACGAGTGAGTAGCAGCTGTCGACTATGTAGTGCACGAAGCTCATATAGCGTGAGATGACGTCTGAGTACTGTATGCTGTTCTTGTCATACTCTAACACTTCGTCCGCATAGCCCTTCTTCTCTAGATACTTCCTGATGTCTTCGTCCTTAGATAAAGCTCTAAAAATATCCTTAGCTCTGATGATACCCTTCTTGATGAGTGTCGTGATAGTGCTATGGGAGAAGTAGATGGGCGATTTCCTGAGAAGTATTTAGAGTCTGTGAGTTCTTCTGCGTATGTCCTTAGCACTCTGTTGATCTGACTGAGCTTGCTCATTGTCACTGGCTCTCTAGCCTCTCTGTAACTCTCAGGAAGTGTGTACTTCTTTGCGCTGTCGTTGATAGATGAGTAAGTTAGAAGAGAAGAACTTATACTCTCAGAGACCGCTCGCGGGGACTTGATGATGTCTTTGCTGTAGAGCACGCTGTGTAGTGTCGTTTGGTGTTCTTTATTGATCAGAGGAACATTACTAGACGTCTTGAGAGAGTCGTAGACCCTGCTGAACTGCTCAGGGGTTATGGACATGTCTGTGATACTCGTGACAATACGAGACGCCTCGTGAAATAGATAAGAGCCGAATGCTATGTCCTGCTTTGGGTGTATCTTCATGTTCTTCTTAGCAGTAGGAGAGACAGTGCCACTAGAGAGGAGCATAGCTATGATGTACATAGGAGCTAGAGAAGAGATAGGGAGAGGTATTTTAGCGTCTTGTATGTTGTCTATATCTCTAACGATGAGCATGAGCGTTCTCAGGATTTGCTCACATGCAGTTGGCGTGCCCTTTCCCATTACTACTAGCTTACCTATAGGCGTGAGTTGTAGTGTGCTCTCTCTGTCGTTAGTGTCTATCTTGTAGAACACGCCTAGCTCATTTATCATGCTCTTCATAGTCATGTAGCTCCCTCGTGGGTCGTTAAGTACTCTAATAAAATACTCATCACTCTCTCTCTTCCTCTCCATCTCTTCCTCACTCTTATAAGCATACAGAGACATGTGCTTCTTGTCTACGTTGTTAGAGAAGAGCGCGCAGTACGTACTCTCAAGACATTTCATGGGTTTCCTACTGTGAATCATAGTGAAAATGCATCACTTTCGCAGTATCTTTTATCCCCCAGACGTGCTTATCCTATATTGATTGACGTCAACTAACAATCGAAACATACAACGTTGAATCAAATGGACCCAATGTACTATTGAAAGCATCTGATGACTCAGTCGCAACCATCCCAAGACATTGGCTCCACTAGCCAAAACACTAGACGACACCAAAAGAGGAGTAGTCAACAAGATCTAAGACATCGATCACAAAGCCCAAAAATGTAGAGTCGAATATGAAGGTGAAGTCAAAGAATGGATCCCTCTAAAGAATCTAAGAGAAGGCAGACCCACATATGTCACCCCAATGGAGAGACAGTTCTCTATGCGAAAGTAGCATCGAGGTACACAACACCTTCAATCATTACACTATCTTGTTCATCATCGGGCAGTATCGACGCTACTCTATGATCTCTAGCACTATAGAGTTCGATCCATATCTTTCTAGCATCAGCTGGTAATTTAAAGTATCTGATTCGAGCGATTGATGTAGACACAGTGTGACCTAAGTAGCTATCATCAGTCAACGAAGAGATAGATGATTTGATGTACATAGGACTATGATCCCATTTAGGATGAATGACAAGTGCATAGTTGCCTACAAACACATCACTCACACCAATAGCAGTACTATGAAAGAGTCTCAGAGAATCATCGTTAAACAATCTCAATGTAAGTTTGGGCTCAACTTCACCCGAAACTGAACTAGTCAACTTCACATTCTCCCATCAAGTTGGTGAGCCCTCAGGATACCAATGATCATCGAGTGTGTCAAATTTGATTTGAGGCACAATCATACCATCAACTTAGGTATGTTTTTTGGGGAAAGATTTTTCTTATTTGGGGAATTCTTTTTCATAAATTGGGGAATCAATGTTTTTGAAAACCTTGTTTTTTTGACACTTGAAAATAATAAATTTGATTTCAAACAAATATATTTTCTGGGATTATACTTTTCACATTATTATATCAAAAAAGAGCTGAAAATTAATTACTCGATTGAGACGTGGTACATTCTGGCTTCTTCAAGTTTTTTGCTTGTTTTATACCTATGAAATTTAATTGCATTTCTTTGTTGATTTCCTGGTATTTATTATATACTGCAACATCTTGTTGGAATATCATTTCGAATATTAATATATATATGAGGTGATCCCCATTTTTATAAATATAATTGGGGATTTTGCGAAGCTTGAACATACGAATTAGGCAACTGACATTATATGCAAATAACGAAATCGAGAATAGCAACATATATTACCAAAATCATTCCTTTTTTACCAAATTGTTTGGATTTGATGGAATATATGATTGAAATAATGGATATGACAATGAAAACAAAATGATGAATATACAATAAAAACAAAATTAGAATATGATTCAACCCTTCGCTAAGAGAAAATGGGAAAAGTACACCAAATAGAAAATAAATCGGAGCATAAACCAAATAAAACATCCTCTTGGGCCACATTTGATATTAAACAAACACCCTGTTCAGTTACTAAGGTTTGAAAAACTCCAATATTTTGCATCAGAATACAATATACCAATACAGGACAAAACGAAAAGAATACTACTTCAATGTTGGTAATAGTTTTTGATCTAAGTTTTTCAATATATAATTTCATCATATAAAGTGTTAAAAACTGCGGAATTATATTCTTAAGTTCAATCACTCTGCACAATAAGGGATCTTCTTCATACCAAAAGAACTTTACGGAACATAATTGTGAGAAGTTAAGATCAACATCAATGTTCAAAGAAATTGATTGAAGAGAGGAGTTTGTTCGAAGAGAAAAGAACTCAATATTCTGAGATTAATATAAAAATGGCAAAAAGAATGAAAAAATAGGGCTTGGATTATGTATTTCAGTTGTTGAATTTCCTTTGATATTTTTAATGTCTGGACCATATAGTGGCTAATAAAAATTGGAATAATCTATTACATTCATATCTTCTCATTATGCCTATCAGCTTAAAATTACGGCTTCCTGCATATAAATCCTTTATTGTGAACTCTACGTTGATATTCGACATACCAGGCGATGAATCAAACTTATAAACTTTAGAGATAGCAGGAAATTCATTATTTGGGTCTCCATTGTATAATACACGGAATAATAAAAAAACTAATAATAAAAAGCCAACAAAGTTAAGATAACCAAGGAACAACTACCTGCTGCATAATATTGACCAATTTGAAACAGAGTTGGGTTGAAAGGATATTCACATTTTGAAGTTGTATCAAATCTTTTAATGATTATAAATTCATATTTAGCCTTTCCAATGTAGGGTTCTCCTTTTTAACATTGTTTTGAAACAGTTATTCTTGATATAATATTTAGGTCTTCAATTTTTTCGCACAAAGATACACCATTATTAGTAAGACGCTTTTCAATAAGGAACTATCTGAAGGTTTTTGCTTTTTCTTCTAAAAAGAGCCTTCAGATGTCCTCATAATAATTTTAAAATATTCTCTCCCAATTTTTTTAGAATAAAGTTCTCAATAATTCAAAACCATAATCATCCCCCAAGGTGAAATTCCCCAAAACCGCAACGGTTATGGTGAAATTCCCCTTTGGGCATTTCACCTTCCCCCATTATTTATGGTGAAATGCCCCAAAACCGTCCAAAAAATATGGTGAAATGCCCCAAAGCCGTTTCGGTTAAGGTGAAAAACCCCAAGCACGTTAAATAACTTGGGGAAGAGAATTTCTTAATGATTTTGTAAAAATATTAAAATTATCAAAATTTCATTGTAAATCATCGAAAATCATGAATGTTTAATTTGGGAACATTTTGATTCCCCAGGAATCATTGATTTTTCTGTTTGGGGAATTATTCACACACCTAATCAACTTCAACATACATCAATGACTCAATCATTATGTCATAGCCTTTGTAAGGTGTGAGTCCAGCCGCAAGTAACTCAACATTCTTAGCTTTGTAAGCATCACACCACTCCCATATGAAATCATTCACAAATTTGGACAAGTCTATTTTGATCTAATGGTTACAATAAGTGATATAGCAAAAAAAGTACTAGTAAAATATGTATTTTTCGAAAGAAACCAGGCATTTCATAATTATGAATATAAAAAAAATTAGAATTTCTAAACAAATGATAAATTGAGCTTCTATTTGCTTGTAGCTTGTTTCTCACAAATTCTAATTAATCAAAGGGTAGAATTATCATCAATACATATAATGAATTATGAATTGAATTTCATTGATCAATAATGATAGAGAAATCAATGTATCAAGTTAAATATTAAATCCCTAATATCTACTCAAATTTGAATGTTTCGAGTGAATCTTTGATTATCAAAGCATAGATCTAATTAGTGTGCATATCGATAATATAACAATAAATCTATAAGTATATCTGGCAAAGAGTTATTAATGAAATAAGAATAAAAATCAAAAATAACGGATTTTTATCATTCTGGTCCCCACCTCAACATTTTTTCCCATCGCCACAGTACTATAAAATTTATTTAAAACGCATTTTTCCACTGAAGCTCGAGCCCTCGACGCTCGAGCATTCTAGAAATTGTCACTTTTTCGTTCGAGCATTGCTCGAGCATGCTCGAGCGCCCAAGCCTAGAAATAACTAATTATTCCCGAATTCCTATAATGATTCACAAAAACTTATAAAAAAAAATCTACTCAACCTACCAGATTTTATATTATCGTTAGCTTAAGTTTTTCTGAGATTAATAAACAAATGACATCTAAAGCAAACTTTGATTATCATTTATCCTCATCCGAACAAAAGAAAGTAGAAAAGATAGTTCCTTTACATCAAGCTAAAATATTTATTGCTTTTAAAGCCGATTTTAAAATAATTAAGGATTCATATAAAGGTGGAGCAATTGCATTATCAGAGCATATGATAGTTTTATGTAAGAAATCGTTTATAGGGTATTCATATTCATCTGTTAAAATGATACATCTACTCGATATTCGTGTTTTTCGAGTACCTGATGAATTTACAGTTGTTCTTGAGACTCCTGATTCTGAAATTGTGATTGTATCCAAGGTTTGTATGAGATTTTCACGGATTTTGCTTCGTAATTATATTCTTGTGACCAAATTATGGCCACCTCCAATGAGATTCCTGTTTTCTCCCAACGATCCCGGAGAATTTCCCGAATTTAATCCAAAATTATCCCCTTCGCAAATGTTTCAATTTTTGTATAATGCATACTGCTCATATTTTAATTCTGATTATTTCCATAGTATTGTGAGGTTCTTCCATATGCTAATGACAACTGGAAATGGTATTGCTGATTTTAGTTTCATTCCTTTATCCGAGATTGATGTGTCATTTGGCGATCCTTTGTCACTTAGACCTGTTTTTGCTGCTTTTTTGTTTTGTCCAATGGTATTTGGGTATACAATGAAGAACATTTGTCGTCCTGATGCTTTGAAATCCATTGTTCCTTTAATTGCTAATAATAGATCTATTAAGATTCTTCAAGTTAGCGGATGTAGAATCGAATCGGGCATAAACGAATTAGCTCAAGTAATGGCTTTTAATGATGGGCTGAGCATAGTATTTTATGATTTATCAAACAATCGTTTTTCTGATTTGTCACCATTTGCAATAGCACTATCCAAAATTCCCAAACCTGTTTGTTATATTAATCTTTCTAATACCAATATGAATCAAGTAGCATCATTGAACATGATGAAAGCGTTAATTGCTAACAAAGCTCTTCGAGAATTGAGATATATATTAATGCATGGAGCTTCAATGAGCGAAGAAGGAGTTAATTTATTTGTGAGACACATAAGTGAGCTTGACAGAAAAAACCATGCGGTATTAAGACAGATTGATTTGGGTGTATTACATGGAGGAGTTGACTTGTTTTTGGGGTCTTTGAAAAAAACAATACAACCCATCGAGTATTTATCCTTATCAGGAACAAAAATTGGATCCAAGGCTTTTAGTGAACTCATATCATTTATTGAAAATTCTAAATACTTAAAGAAGATTGATTTGAGCGACACGGGTCTTGATATTAAAGCAATTGAACTGTTTTCCAGATCAATATCAGAGAACGATAATATTAAAGAATTCACACTTCATTTAGATGGGCTTGGTTTGAATGGTAAAAATCTCATTAATGTTTTATCCATTCTCTCCTCAGATAACGTAAGCAAATGGACTGGCCTTAGTTTGAAGAACAATGGAATTAAAGCATCTCATATTATGGAAGCATCACCCTTGTTTAAACAGTTATCAAATCTCAGATATTTATCAATAAGTGGCAATCTTCACAAAGGTATGAAGTTTTTAAATGACACATTGCTAGAATTGCAATCCCATCCTTCTCTTGATACTCTTGACATTTCTGGAAATTCAAGCAACTACATTGGATATGATGGAATCACAGATTTTATTAGGGCAATGCACACAAATTCTCATATTTTTGTATTAGATATATCTAATAATCAAATTGGCGATAAAGGGCTTGAAGAGGTATCTGATATGCTTAAGAATAATTCTAATATTGTTGAAATTCAAATTGATGGATCCAAGCCTTCCAGTCCCAAAGCACTTTTAGAAATTTTGGAATCGATTTCTCAACACCCATCACTTAATAGTGTGAATTTTCCTAATGATGATGTATTTGGAATTGCTCAACAGCTTTCAAATGAAAAATCGTCTAAATTCTTGAGTTCAGCATCAAAACGACAGAACAAAGCTCAAATTCAAATGCAGAAGAATCAAGCTAGGCGGGGTATTCACTCGGATTTATCCAAACTCCAAATGAGTGAGCTTGATGAGACTATAGACTCCATAATAATCGGAGTACAAGAAATGCTCTCAACTGCTAATGTCAATCAACACTCTGCAATTGGAAAACTATTTAATCTTCAGTTCCCTCATCTAGAGGAAGACTCAACAGATCTTGGTATTGAGATTCAACATGGAAATGTTGATGAATCTGTTATCAATGATTATGCATGCCCAGAAGCAAGAATTTCAATAATTGAACCTGTTAACGAAGCAGAAGAAGGATCATTCCAAACTCTTCAGTTTAACAGTTTGTGCCTCAGGAGACCAGGAGCTGAAGACAGATTCAGGCGACGAGGAATGAATTCTCCTTCTGATCAATCCAATCCTTCTTCACAGATACCAGGGGCTGTATACTCATCTTTCTCGCCTCCAGAAAATATAGAGGAAACACTTCAATAAAGATCTTAAACAATTTTTATTCCTGCTTTTATCACTGGAATTTCAATAGTAAGTTGGTGATTCTCTGGAGACCATTTAGCAGATGTCTCTTTATCATTTGTTCTTCTTTCAAGTTTAAGGGCCAATCGATACTTTGGAGTTCTCAAATCCATATAGCCGTTTTGAACATTCAGTTCAACATCTTCAGGAGCGGTTTCATGGAGAGTCACCCGGATCACTATTGAATCAACGTTGGAATTTGATGGATCATTCATATTTAAACCCAAATACACATCCTCTGTACCAACAACTTGTTTGTAATGCAGGATATACTCGGGTTCTGGCCTTGAATCAGTCACATCTTTAAAAAAACCAATTGGTGTTACCTCTTCATCATCCCAAAAAGAATCTTTCTCTTTGGGTTCAATTATTTGGGGAAATTCTTCGCAAGGAGCTTCTGTTTCTTCAGGGGACGTGTCTTCAAATAGCTTGGCAAGTTGAACAATATCAATTCCACTCATCCAACCGATTATGTAAAGCTACATCATCAATAATACATAAACGTTTCCAAAATATACTTTTTGAACAAATCGCTGACACTCTCTAAACAATTTTTTATTCACATTCACAATTTTTATAGTTTTGTCAAAAACTTTTAATAAGATTATACTTTAGTTATTTGCTGATGTCCGTAGCCCAGTCTGAGACTATCAGAAAGAAATTCACGCCTGAAGAAGATAATATATTGCGTGATTTGGTTAAGCGTTATGGTGCGAAGAAGTGGATTGAAATTGCCAAAGCCATTCCTGGGCGGACGGGTAGACAATGCAGAGATCGATTTCAGAATTATTTAAGTCCATCTCTTACAAACGGACCATGGACAAAAGAAGATGACCTTCTTCTTTTGCAGAAAGTGAGAGAACTTGGATCTTCATGGTCAAAAATAATTCCTCATTTCCCAGGCCGGAGCCCAAACAACATTAAAAATCGCTACAATATCCATCTATCTAAACATATCAATGATGTTGACCCATTTAAAGCTCAAAATGGAGAAATAATTACACAATCAAGTGAAAATAGTGAAATATCATTCTGGGACACATTTAAACCAGATGATGAGCTTTCCAGCCCTGGAGCATTTTCACCACTAACGGCAGGATTTTTCTTCGCAGATGCCCTTTAATAGGGGATCACTAAACTTCTCGTCTTCTTGAATTCAATTTTCTTAGAAAAATCGGACTGTAAATAAAGAAATGGTTGAATAAAAATAATGATTCAATTGTATTTTACCAACTTCCAAACATATCGGACAAATTCTCAACCTCTTCTCTCGATTGAAGCGATTCAATGGGAGTTTCAAGATATTTTCATGGACGACTTTTTGATTCATGCCATTATTTTTGGCGCCCTTTGACATAAGGAGATCAAATACTTCTCTGTTTTTTGAAAGATGAAGGGGAGTCGATAAGTCATTTGATTGAATTAGTACATCAGCTCCGTTTTCAATTAATAAATTGATAATATTGATTGATCCCTCAATTGCGGCTTCGTGCAATGGAGTGAATCCTTTATTGTTTTGAATGTTTGGATTTGCTCCATTTTGAAGTAATAATTGAACTGCATTGAAGTTAGATCGTGAAGTGGCAAGATGAAGTGGGGTGTTACCATTTTACCAAAAAAATATAAATTAATAATGTCAAAATATCATCTAATGCATTAATTGTTACTCCATAATTCAACAAAATCTTCAATGTATCCATTTTCCATGATTCCGACATATGAATTGGGGAACGATATTGAATAAAAACAAATATCGAAAAAAAATTGAAGAACAAGTGTTTCTGATTCTATATTGGCTCCATGTTCTAATAAAAGAGATATAATCGTATTATTTCCTATTCTAATTGAATGAATCAGGGAATTATATGAAAAAACAATTAAAACAGATAGTTGTCTTCAATGTTTGGATCAGCTCCATTTTCTAAAAGAAGATTTGCAATTTCTAAGTTTTTACGCATTATAGATTCGATAATGGGGGTAAAACCAAATAATATTGGATGGGTTTGAATTTAAAATAAAAAAAAACTGTTTTTGGCATTGATATTGGCTCCATGTTTAATCAAAAGATACAATACATCAATAAGGTCATATTCAATCGCTACATGAATTGGTTTTTGATCACAATTCATAAATTTAACATATAGCTCGGTTCATTGACATCAACTCCATGCTCAATTAACATTTTTACAGTGTTATAATTTTTTTTTGATATTGCTAAATGTAATGGTGTATACCCAAATCAAACAGCTCAACAACAATTAAATTAGTTATACACTGTCTTTTGCACTCAGATTAACGCCATTATTAATCAGTATGGATAAAACTTCTTCATCACCTGAAGCATAATGAATTGGTGCATTATGAAAAATTAACTTTTTCCATCATAATCAGTCTTATTAACATTGCATCCTTTTTGGATAAGTAACTCTGTGATTCTATAGTTACCATAATGAGCAGATAAGCACAGTAAATCACCAGCAATTAAATCTATGTTTGATACCATACCAATTAAAAACTCAACCATTAAATAATTACCGTCTCGAACTGCAGATTTCAATGATAAATCAAAAAATATTGAGTAACAATTTGTACAAACAAAAAACATTAAAACCAGAATTCTTATCCATTCCATTTCCAATCAAAAACTGATAACACTTGATACAATGACTTTCTGATGCACAAATTGTACTCAAAGTGGTATTTGAACATAGCCAATCAAACAAAACTTCTTGACAATATTTAATGGTAATATCAATTGCTTCTTTTTGAATGTAGTGATTTTCAGAAATCATTGAAACAATATCAATATTCCCACCACAAAGAGCACAATACATTGTAGATGCCATGGTTGCTGATGAAAGAATCATAATTCTTTTAAAACACTTCACAGAACCGAAAAATGCAGATACAGATAATGGATCCATACTATATGGTTCGAAAGCCCATTCAAATTGAGACCATTTAATATTAGATGAGTATGAAAAAGATGGATCAGATTCATATACATTTAGAATGCTTGAATCATCATATTTAAGCGCATATTCAATAGAATTCTTAGGGAAACCATAATCCAAGAGAAAAGAGTTGCTTTCTTTTTCTTCTTCAACAGGAAAGCTCTCAAACCCATATTTCGAATATTTGTATCTAAAATTTTTAACGAAACCTGCATAATCATTAATTATCTCAAAAAAGTAAAAACATAGGCCTCTTATTCTAATGTAAGACAATCTATCAAGGATTTCATCTGCACAGAAATAACCTTTCTGCATGAGTTTTCGGACTAAACTTGGACAATTTCTCAATCCTGCCTTTAACAAATAACATTTAAATCCATCTGGAAAACTATCTTTGTGTTTGACACACCAATCAACAATATCATTAATCAAAAATGGGCGAATGGAAGGAGCAAAAACTATTTCATCTATTAATACACTATAATCAGAACAAAAACATGGTAAAAGATCCAACTTATTGTTATAGAGACACTGTTGAATCTCAATAATCTCCTCCATAATGAAAAAGAATCGGAATTGGGATTCCATAGTTTACTGAACAATGCATCCACCTTGAGACTTAGCTAAGAATGCCTCAATAGAGAGGTCAAATACACCAGCAACATTATCATTCTTCTTTGCAGAGCAGTTGATTGTCTTGTATGCTTTGATTTGATTTGCAACTTTATTGATTTCATCTTGAGTAATGGCTCCTTGTGCGCTTTTATCCCATAAATCAGATTTTGTACCAACTAGAACAATGGCAGCCTTTGGGGCGAATTCTTGTATTTCTACAAACCACTTTTCAGTTACATTCTTAAACGTTTCTCTATCATTAAGAGAAAAGCATAAAAGAACGACATCGCACTTTGAATAACTCATAGGACGAAGTCTATCATATTCTTCTTGGCCAGCAGTATCCCATAAATGAAGGCAATATGTTTTACCCTGGAATTTCCTCATTTCGTGGTGTGATTCGAAAATTGTAGGCTCATAATCTTCTGGAAATGGATCACCTTTAAATACAAGAAGTAAACATGTTTTACCAACTGCTCCATCTCCTACAGATACAAATCGGACCGGTGTTGGCTCGGACATTAATTGAATTCTTATCGGTTTACATTGTAAACATATTTACAAAAGGGTAATTTATATCCCTCATATTATAACAACGAAGATTTTTAATATGAATAATTACGAGCAAATTCGGTGCCTAGGAGAAGGAGGATACGGAAAGGCCATTTTATTTCGTCGAAAATCCGATAATTCTCATGTTGTAATTAAAGAGATCAAGTTTTCTAGCCTGAATGCTAAAGATAAGCAAGATGCTCTGAATGAAGTTGCAGTTTTATCAGCTTTGAAGCATCCAAATATTGTAGAGTATATTGAGAGTTTTCAAGAACGTGGTTGTTTGTTTATTGTTATGGAATTTGCTGATGGTGGCGATTTATCACAAAAAATTGAAAAACAAGGAACCCGCCTTTTTCGAGAAGACGAAATATTAGATATTTTTATTCAGATGGCTTTGGCAATCAAATACATACATGATAGAAAAGTCCTGCATCGAGATTTAAAGTCCCAAAATATTTTCTTAACAAAGCAAGGTAAAGTGAAACTTGGCGATTTTGGGATTGCTAGAGTTCTTGATAATACAATGCAGCTTTGCAAAACCCAAATCGGTACTCCATACTATTTATCACCAGAAATATGTGAAGGAAAACAGTATAATACCAAAACTGATGTATGGTCTTTGGGATGTATTCTATATGAATTATGTACTCTCAAACATGCTTTTGATGCCAGAAATATGAATGCTTTATTGATGAATATTGTGAGAGGAAAATATACACCTATTCCGAACATTTACTCATCGGAATTAAACAGTCTTGTATCATCAATGCTGATTAAGGATCCAAAAATGAGACCCCACATTAACTCAATTTTATCTCTTCCAATTATTAGAACAAGACTGGCCAAGTTTTTAAGTGATTTTCAAATGCAGAAAGAAATGGAACATACAATATTACATGGGGTTAACCCATTGAAACCGCCTCCTCCAACTGCTAGAGAACATATCCCTCCTGCTATTCCTGTGAAACCACCTCCCAAAGAGGAACTTAAACCAAAACCAAAACCGCCTTCCTATGATATCCCTTCCAATGTTGATCCTAGGTACTATAGGATTCAAATGGCAAAAAAGGCCGCTGAGGAACAGAATCAAAGAAAGAGTGAGCTTGCAGGGAAACCAAATAGACCGCAACAGTTGGAAGAAAACAAAATGAAGGTTCTTAAACAAAAAATCATTGAAGTTGCTGATATCGAAATGAAAAAATTAGATGAAGAGAATGAAAGGTTCCTTAATGAACAGAAGAAGATTAATGAAGAAAAATGGAGGATTGATGAAGAAGAGAAAAAGCAGAGAGCTGAAAGAAATAGGGCAATAGAGCTTGAGAATCATAGGAAAGAAGAACAGAAAAGAATATTAGAACAAAAAAAGATCGAAGCGGAAAATTATGAGTTAAAAAAAAGAAAAGAAATGGAAGATATTCGACAAAGACAAAGAGAGGCGGAAGAAAGGCGCCTAATAGATTTAATTGAACAAAAAAGAAAAGAAGAAGAAGCTCAAAGAATCAGAAACATTGAGCGAGAAAAAGTGAGGAAGAATCTCGAAGAGCAGAAAAATGCATTCTATGAAAGAGAAATTCAAAAAAAGAGGGACATGGAAAGAAGAAGAGAACTCGCTGAAGAAAAATGGAGACAAATCGAAGAAGAGAAGAAGAAAAAGCAGAGGGATATTGAAGCATTTCAATTAAAACGGGAAGAAGAACTGTTTGCTTTGAAAGAGCCTCATTTCGCATTTAATCGGAATCATCCAAATTCTTTAGATGATTCTTTTGTCCTAGGTAAACTTGATCAGTCTCCTGGATGGGCAAGAGCACCAAAGAGTGATGAACGAATTGTTGTTCCACCAATTGCGGCCGAAATATCTGTTGAAGATGTCAGACAATTTCAAAAGAAGCAAAAAGTTGAGCAAAATAGAATGGTTAGGCAGTCAAAACCTTTTAGAACCCCAAGGTTGATTAAACCAGACTTGTTAAGGCCAAAGAATGCAGATCATGATAATCTTGAATCTACAATTAGAGAAGCCCTCAATATTCAACAAAATGAAGAACCTGTAGATATTCATGATAAAAGGCCAAATATTATTGCCCTTCGCAACAAAGAATTGCATTTGCCTGTGGCAAATGATCTTTCTTCAATGTGTTATAGAGCAGAAGCAATAAGAGTGGCACTTGAGAAAGAAATTGGAGTGGAAAAACTTCTTGCTCTGAAAAGAGAACTTTCTGATGATACAGCGGAAAGAAGAGTAACAAGAACTGTTGATAACGAAATTCTCATGCTGATGCAACAGCTCCTTTATCTCGATGATACCATAGAGGAATCAAATTATAAATAAATGTTTGTTTTTTATTGAATGTAGGCTTTAACGATTATTTTCGAAAGAAAACAGCATAAAAATGTGATAGAATTTAACACAATAATAATGAAAGTTGCAGAGAGAATTGTTTGCCAAAGGTTTAGGATAGAGAAAAAAATTGGTTCTGGGAGTTTTGGACAAATGTATTCTGGAGAGGATTTGGAGAACAAACGTAAAGTTGCATTGAAGGTTGAGTCAACACATATAAAAGTCCCACAATTAGCCTATGAAGCAAAAATATATAGTTATCTTGATGGAGGTATTTGTATACCCAAAGTTTACTATTATGGGAGTGATCCGATTAATCATGTTTTGGCAATGCAACTGTTGGGGAAATCATTAGAGGATTTATTACATATGTTGAGAAGGCCATTTTCCTTAAAAACCGTACTGATGCTTGCAATTCAAATGATATCATGTGTAGAATATGTACATCTGAAAACATTCATTCACAGGGATATAAAGCCAAGTAATTTTGTAATGGGGAGAGGAAATAAAGCCAATCAGGTTTTTATTATAGATTTTGGTCTCACGAAAAGATTTATTGATCCTTCTCTTGGTACCCACATTCCTTATGCTGAGAAAAGGGCAATGACTGGGACTGCTAGATATGCATCTATTGGAACACATCAAGGCCATGAGCAAAGCAGAAGAGACGATCTTGAATCATTAGGATACGTTTGGCTTTATCTCCTTCGTGGTTCACTTCCGTGGATGAGTTTGAACAATGAGTGTGATATGACTTGCGATCAAATTCTCTCTCTTAAGAATTCTATACATATTGGAGAACTATGTCAAGGTCTTCCTGTTGAATTCATTGAGTATTTCGAAATTATTCGAAATATGAGTTATGAGGAAACCCCAAAATATTCTCTTTTTCGAGAAATGTTTCGAAATTCTTTAATAAGGGAGGGCTATGTATATGATTATATGTTTGATTGGTTAGATATCCCAAAAAAGTTAACTCATAATATTCAAGTTACTCCTTCAGCTGAAAATTCTCCTGCGAAAGTAACAAATGCATTTTCAAAGAAAAAAACAAAGAGTCTTTTTACTGAGACAAATCTTTCCGATATCTCAAGCCAGACTGTTCTAAAACTTGATAGGAAAAAAATATGTTCTCATCAGCCGAAATTTGGATGCATCAAGCAACATAAAGCATAAAATGATCGTGAGACTCAATATAATATTGGAGGATTCATTAACATTGTTTTCCGAGTGATGTTGTAGATTTTTTTATTCCATTCATCAGTTTTTTTCGGAATAATATACTTGATTTCATAATATATCATATAATTATTGATTGTTGAATTGTTGATTGGGTTATAATAGTTTGGATTTAACTCCATCTATATCGTATTTACTCTATCAATAACCAAAAAAAAATTAAAAATGTATCATTCAACTTCTTTTCATCGTGTTTTTGAAAACAAAATATGGTTTTCTCACTCATTGGACCTTGAAAAGGATAGTCAATAAATGGGTCATTAACACAAAACAAATGAAATAAAAACAATATTTAACAAAATACACCTGTTTGACCTGTATTATACAATTCAATTAACCTTGCTTCATACTTGCATCTTAGAGCTGATAGTTTGGGCTTCATTGATCCTGTAAGCAGACCATTATCGATGGAAAATGGGTCATTATCAAGAATAAGATTTGCAATATGCTCAAATTGCTTAAGTTCATGTTTTTGAGCAATATCATTAAGATCATCGAGTAGTTCGTGTATTACAATATCACTCTTTGTGATATCTTCGATTCCATTATTCTTCCATTCATTAATATACTCAACTGTTGGAACAACAACAGCAAGAGGTTGAGAATGATGCGGATCAGCAAATAGGTATATTGATTCTATGTTCCTGGCTTCAGAATATACTTCACTTAAACATGAAAGTGACATATATTCACCATTGCTCATTTTGACCAGCTGTTTTGTTCGATCAATGATCTGGATTTGTCCGTCAGTTGTTAACATCCCAATATCTCCTGTTGAAAACCAACCATCAATAAATGAGTTTTTGGTCAACTGGGGTTCTTTATGATAGCCACTAAATAGAGAGGGTCCACGAAGTAAAATTTCACCTGATGGGAGCTCAGATTCTGGATCATAATATAAACCTTCAACAGCGCGGAATTTCATTTCAAGTGCGGTTGACAAAACACCAACTGTTGTACATCCGGGGTTACCGAATTCTTGAATTGAGCATGCTCCTCCAAGTTCAGTTAATCCATAGCTATTTACGATATTTGGAGTAAGGCAAACAGATAAGAAACCAAAAATTGAGGGGAGAATAGGAGCACCACAACAAACAATGGCCCTAAGCCTGCCACCAACAAGGTTTCGAAGAGGACTTAAAATGGTATTATTCAAAAGTAATGAAGCATGAACCCTCGAAGATAAAAAAGATTCTTGTATACTCAGAGCTGAGCGGATGAAAAACCCAAGAGGAAATGGTAAACCATTGATGTAGGAATTCAAACTGTCATAAATTGAATTTAGAAGAAAAGGAACTGCACATAAAATTGTAGGTCTTAACAAAGACATATCCTGACAAATGTTACCTGTGGAAAATCCAATTTTGCCACCTCTTGACATTATTACCAGCTCAGAACAAATCTCAATAACATGAGATAATGGCATACATGATAACATTACATCCTTTTGTCCTAAAACGGATGTTGAAAAAGAAATTCCTGCGGATCCGGATAATATTGATTTATGAGAAAGAAGACATCCCTTTGGATCAGATGTCGATCCAGAAGTATATATTATATCAGTTATATCATTTGAGTTAATATTAGAACTCAAAGAGTCTATTAAAGGAAATCCCTCTGCGATCATATCATGAAATTTATGACATGATGTAGAGAGAGTATTCTCAGAAGAAATTAATATCAAATTCGTGACAGAAGTTTCTGGGAGTATTTTTTGAAGCGAAGATAACTTGGAAACATGAACAATTGCAGTTGAACAATCAGCATGATTCAAAAGAAATTTCATTTGAGCACTCGTGGAATTTTCAGATATTGGAACACAAATTGCTCCTATTAAATGGAGAGCAAAATGAGAAACTTGCCAATGTGTACTGTTTGGGGCAATTATTGATACAAAATCACCCTTTTTAACACCTTTTATTATCAAAGATGCTGCAAAACTATATACCATCTCTCGAAACTTTTCAAATGAAATAAAACTATAGATAGAGTATGAACCGTTAGATAAAATAGCTCTTTCTCCAAAAATGGGGGATTTTCCATATCTTGCAACACAAGAGTTGAGCAAATCAATTGTTGTTTCAGCTTCCGGAAACAAATCAAAATAATCAATGGAATCCTCAAATTGACTATTCTTTCTAATCGAATTAATATAAACATGAGAACCCTCTAACTTGCTTCCAACGCATGATGAATGTATCTCTGATGATTCGCTGGATCCCATAAAAAAATCTGAAAAACAATTTTGTTGAAGTAATAAATTCAATTGATGATGCAAAAAAACATCATGGTGATGTGATGTGAAATTAAACTATTTGACAGAAAACTATTTTTGTTTCAGAACCATTTTCCTCTCAATTTCTGATGTTACCAAAGAAATTTTTGAACAAATTTCTTCCAGGGTGTAATTTCCCTTGATTGAAGGAGGGGAAGATACCAATGCTTTGAGCCTTTTTTCAATATCTATCAGTATATTTTCACACTTTTTATCTTTCTGTTCATTTTGTTCAAGTACACTGGACAATGTATTTTGTTGATTTTCTAGGGCATGTAGCATTAGTCTAATAGCGTCGAAAACTGGTCTATCTAGCTGTGGTATATTTAAATATTTTGCGAGTCTATCTTCAATTTCTTTTAGAAATGCTTCCATGTTAGATATCGTCTCATTATCCCTCTTTTTACCATTGGATACTTTTCGAAGCATATCTTGAATCTCGCCAAAAATTGGAACACCTAATTCAGCCTCAATTTCCTGGGCAATTGATTTTCTTTGTTTTTCTATTGATTGTTCGAGTTTCAAAACAGTGTCTTGGATTGATGAAAGCCTTTGTTGAACAGCTGTGATTGCAAATACATCAACTCTAGCCTGTGATGGAAGAATTGAATCGCATGTCGATATTATCCGATTAAAAGACATTTCATAATCACTAAGCCTTTGTTTGAGATCTATATTATCATTTCTCAACTTTTCAGAGAGTTTTTGATTCGAAGTTCTTTCCCTTTTGAGGATTTGAATTTCTTCGATGATGAGTGTGGTGCCCAGTTCTTTTTCGACCTTTGAAATAGTATCCTCCCTTGGGGTACATAAAAGACATGGTTTAGATACCACATCCTTTGCCAACCTTTTGGCTGTTGTGGATAATACAATATCGGAAGAATCTTTTAAAACAGGTGACTCGCCCAATTTTGGGGCAATGATATTACTTATTTCGATTAATGAATCTCTCAAGGAATTCACATCTGCCGTATCTTTCAAAGCTGCAATTTCGTCTTTCAACAGTTTGATATTCTCTGTTTGTGAATATAAAGTAGCTCTTAGATTATTAACTTTTTGGGATTCTTGATATAATTGATTTCGGAGGGTATCGCAAATTACTACCTGTTGAGACATTTGATTGACTTCTTGTTGCTTTGTTTCCAGTTGTTTCTCATATTCTGAAACCTTAAGCCTCATTGCAGAAAAAAAATCTTTGATCATCCCAATGTCACCTCCTGATCTTTTGAAAACAATAAATCCCCTATCAAGAAGAACTGATGCTGGGAGAGATTTTGAGAAAAATGGCTCGTCATCCTGTTCTTCTTTAGCTTGTTGAGGTTTTTGAGAAACTGGGAGAATGGTAGGAGCAGTAACTGGCCTCACTGGAGGTTCCAGAAGATGCTCCAGTTCAAGTGTTTCCGCAATGTAATCAATTGATTGGGTGAGATCTTTAATCTTATGATTAATCTTATCCATATCGGATTCAAAGAGGGCGTATGCCCTCACTTGAAAAACCACATCACAGCATGCATTATATGATGCATTTCTAGACTTTTCATTTTCAGAAAAAATTGTGGAAAATTGAGAAAACTCTGTAGAAAACGCATTATTAATTGTTCTGGATAATGATTTGAGGTCATTGGTAATCTTTTCAATTACAGATTCTAAAGGTTTCTCGCTAAAAAGTTGAGAAATTGCTCCTTGAATTGTCCATACTGATTGTTGAAGCTTTTTTGCACGTTTACATATAGGATCATGTATTCCTGCATTATACCCTTGACCATTTTGAACTGAATCAAGAGCAGTCAAAATAATAGAAAAATTATTTTCTATCGAGTTTTGGATCATCGAAATCCCGTTTTCAGATATCTCGCTTAAAACAGAGGAGAATATTGCCCAATTCCGTAAAAAAGTACCAGCAGATGTTCTTATTGTTGGAAAAACATTCCCTGATTTCTTATTCTTAGACACAGAAAAAGATATACCTCCAGATTTCGACAATTGACCATAAAATGTATTGAATGTTTGTTCAACACTTGCAAGATTTTTCTGTAGTAAACTAACAAATGATTTTGTATTTCCATTATGATTAAGTAATTCCGAAACATAAACTAATAACGAGCGAAAAAATGGGCGAAGGCTTGTTAAACTGTTTTTTTCTTCAATTGAAGTGAGTTTTGTGTTGTTTGAATAGGCTCCAGGACTTTGAAGCCTAGGTAATGATGGCTGTCGAGATGACCCTACTGATATAGGGCGAGAAGGAGCAGAAGATCTCAATAGTTCGTTTTTCATATTGATTTTGTAAAATAAAAACTCAAATAACAGAATGCTGATAGAATCATCTTGATTTTGGGTTTTATTAAAAAACCTTGTCATTACTAATATGAGTGGGAAATATTTTAACTGGGGTGTTTTGGAAATACTTCGCAGTGGAAGTAGCAATGGAATGAATATGTTTTTAAAAGAGTTTATGAATTCAGATATGTTTTCGCCTGATAATTTTGAACAAGTTGGTGATTTATTGTTTTATATTAAAGATTTGATATATTTTTTGATTAAAAAGGGAACAGGAGTTAAAAGGGAAGAAAAATGTAAGAGCAATCGAGAAAAGAAATATGTTAGGAAGAAAAAAATTGAAAAAATTTCACAAGAAACGCAAACCTCAGGATTATTGAAGCCCAATTGCAATGCTAAACAGTCATTATCATTGATTCATAATAGAATGAAGGAATTTGAGAAAGATGTTATATATTATTATCCCGGTTTAATTGAAGAGGATTTGATCAAGGTTAGAGATCACTTAAAAAAGAAACGGAATAATTCAAATGTGAGGGAAGACTTGCATGTGATTGACGTGAGTATCCATAATGAAGAACAAAATAATCCAATACCTCCAAATAACATTGTGTTAGAACATAATGATTCAGAGAATATGTCAGAATCAAACATTGATCAATTATGCCTAAAGGAAAACCAAATTGAACATCCAAACTCGCCAGAAAAAGTTGAGGAATCTAAAAATGATGTATTAAGTTCAAATGTTGAGCAGGAGTTTATATTTGTGCAAATGCCATCAATTGATGTAAGTGAATCTGGGTGGGCTGAAGTATTTGCTGAAGAAAACCATAGTTTTGATAGAGAGTTTGATTCATTAAATGGAAGTTTGAGTGATCCAATTATATTTCGAAGGAATAAAATCAAAATGTTTTACTCTGAAACCGAAATATCTTAGGATCTCTATAAACATTGATGTTGTTAAATATTACTATTATAAAAAAGTACCTTTTATTTCTTAGCAATATTTTGAATAACAGCTTCAGCATATGGCATCAGAGCTTTATCTAACAAATCAGGAGTTAAAACCTCATGGAATTTATGCTGCTTTAAATCATTGTGAGTTTGGGGATACTTTGAAAGCATAAACAGGATGGTAACACAAACTTGTTGAATCACACCTCTATAAGATATCAGTTGCTTGATGTATGGCAAGAATGCTAAAAAGTCTGGAATGTATGCTTTCCTTAATAATACATCAATAACTGAAGCAGCTTGTGTATATAAATCAGGGGTAGCCATTGCATTTATAGCAGATAAATAGCTCCGCATAAAAAGAGAAGCCGAACATTCTTGTACAAATTGAGAAGAAATTTCAAGTCTCCTAATAATAGTCCCGATTAAAGATAAATGCATTTGATTCTGTGTTGTTGACACCATCTGCAAAAACCTTGGAAGACACCTTATACTGGAAATCTGTGATCTTAAATGCTGCTGACACATCAAGCTAAGAAGAAGCCTTAATGAGTCTTCCATCACCATATATTTTTGAATCATCCATATTTCGGCAAGATTTATTAATATCGGGGCAGAATCATTCCTTTCACAGAATCTACATAAAACAAACACTGCCATTGGATTCGTTTTTGATGAGTGAATCAGATTAAGGACAATATCAGAATTAATAATAGTGGATGAATGCGGATTAAGCAAATAATATGAAACATATTGAGCCAAATCAGGAAATCGAAGGTGGCCAGAAAGGACATCTGAGCGAATAGCAACATCACCTAAAGATAATTGAATTATGGCTTTATATGAAGTAACTATATTGGAATGGAACTTGGATTCAATCCCATACAATAGAATTCGGGCAAAATACTGTAATCTCGGTTGGAACTCTGGGAATGTATTTACTAAATAGTATATTACTTCAATTAAAAGCTCAGAATTGTCAATAGACATGAATACATCATAGTGCAATAATAGAATATCAGATGTCTGCCATCTAAATTCTGCCTCTGAAAAATTATAACAATAATTTGCAATCATTGTAAGTAATTGATATGGAAAATCATTCAAGAAGTTGGTTACAACGGAAACTAATTCTTGAGAAACAACATGTGGCTTTGTAGCAAAAAATGACTGATAGAATAAAAATACAAGATCTCTATATTCTGGATTGTTGATTGGGAAATTCAAATATTGTCTTGTTTGAACAAACTCATATGCGAATTTATCATTTTTACGGAAAAATTCTGACATTGTTTTGATAATAAACTTAACTCTTTCTGGATGTGCTAGAGAAATTATATGAGGAATAATCATTTGCAAAAATGGCATAAATGTTGCAGATGTCATATTTTGAATACTTTGTTGGAAAGCAATCTCAAAATTGCTATCAAAAATATTAGTAAGAATACTGCCATATGGGATGGTTTCATTAGTTTGTACTTGCTTGTTTCTAGAGCCAGAAATCCTCTCTAATATTTGAGCTGTGGATTGCAATTGTCCATTATACTTCTTAAGTTCATCAAATAATGAATCAATCTTTGAATAATCTGTTCCTTCAAAACCAACTTTGTGTTTCTTAAATGCGCCCACAATTTTAGAGAACGAAGGACGTGCTTCATGATCATGGGCCCAGCATATGTTTATCAACTTTGCCAATGGATCTGGTGTTTTTTCTGGAATGAGGGGCCTAACTCTCTTTTGGCAAACACTAGTTGCAATTTGAATTTGGTTCATTCCAGCAAAAGGAATGGCTTCGGCAAGCATTTCCCACAATAAAATTCCGTAGGCATATACATCAACTTTGTTAGTATAGCTACTTGTATCAAAGAGTTCAGGAGCCATCCAGTTAGGAGTACCAATAGATTGTGTAGCATATTGCTGAGCATCATCTTTTACTCTAGAAATACCAAAATCGCAAATTCTCGGAAGAAGGTTATCATCGAGCAGGATGTTTAGTGTCTTAAGATCTCTGTGGATAATTCTCATATCGTGAATGCTTGTCATACCAATTGCAATTCCTAGTGCTATTAACGTTTTTTGAGTTCCATCAAGAAATGGCGCTCCTTCATCATGATGAATTGCAGAATATAGAGATCCTTTAGATATAAATTCTGTCGCAATAGAAAAAGGGTAAGTTACGGAAAACCCAATAAACCTCAAAAGAAAAGGATTATTAATTTTCGCAAGAATATCAACTTCTCTGATGAAATATTTCCGCTCGTTATCACTTAATTCTGTCGCATACAAAGTTTTGAGGGCACAAAAAACACCTGATGGAATATGCTCAGCAAGATGAACTTCTCCAAATCCACCTCGGCCAATACGCTTTATTAACCGAAAATCTTGATAAACAACCATGCAATCATGGTTCTTAGAAGCTAAGTCTTGAAGTGTAGGAGACTCTTCTGCCATTAGTAATTTTCTCAAATTTCTTAACATGTAAAGTCAATCGTTGCTGTTTATTGTTTGAGAGTGAGGTCTGCAGAAGGAACATAGACCTGAGATGAATTAATGATGTTAGAATCGAATTGTGTTTCTGTTTGTATTGGAGTTGAGAAAATTTCGATCTCTGTAACGTCCTTGAACTGCTTTAAGAACCAATTCTTGTTATTGGCAAAGAGAGAGACTTGGTCAATTTCTGGTATTGGTGAGAGTAAGAATGAACCAAACTCTGGTACAGCTGTGCGATAGAACTTTAAGAATGGCATGTAAGTATCACGACGAGCATCTTTAAGTGTAGCATCTGAAGCAACCTCACGATCAACAGCCTCATCATTGAATGCGCGGGTTTCCTGATTGAAGTTGTCCCTCAATATTTGGAGAATTCTCTCTTGAACATTGTTAAACTTATTCTCGACAAAAATGGCTAATGAGTTAAGCTTCTTAAACTTCTTGGCTAAAGCCTTGATTCTGAAACGAATGTTATCAGCTGTTTTGTTCATTAATCTCTCCATAAAGAATAATTGACTATCAAATTTGTTTGGAGTTGGGAACCTTTCGTTTACAATAGTTGTGCTGTGGCCTAATAACTGCATCCAGCAATAATCTGTGAAATGTGGGGCGATTGGTGTTAATAACAACAATGATACGTCTATATAGCGATGATAAAGTGGTTCAGACACTGAAGTACCCTCCATTGAAGTGTTATAGTCTGTCCATGCGTTTTGGAGATCAAAGAAACATGATTTGAGTGCAGACTTATAGTTCATTTTCTCATAAGCTGCTTGAGTCTCGATTATAGAACGTGAGATTTGGGCATCAAGAAGAGTATCGAAAAATCCACTAATATCGTTTCTCATATTGGCTGGAGGGTTCTTAATTAAATTGATCATATTGAAAAAGCGATGAACAGCTGACTTAGCAACATCTTCTGTGAAATTAGCTTCGACTGCACCATCACCACCATCAGCAAGTGCAATTCTTGTGGCTGATGAAGAATACTTTCGAATAGCATCGATAACAGTCAAAAAGTTGCCGGTAGACTTGGACATCTTTTGGTTATTAAGGTTCAAGAAACCATTAGCACGAATACCAAGTGGCCAATATTTTTCTTCGAAAATGGCGGCATGATTATACATGAACATTGTGAGGTGATTTGTAACAAGGTCCTTGCCTGAAACCCTCACATTTACAGGATAAAAGTATTGGAATTCATTCTTGATCTTTTCAATTGTGCTTTCGGGTATTCCATTTGGAATTGGGCCATTGCGGAAAACACATTCAAAGAAATCATCATTGATCAAGTCTGGAGAAATATTAGCAAGCCCTGGTACTGATCCATCAAGGTTTCCTTGGAGAAGATGTGCAATTGTGTAAAATGCTGTATAGATTGTTGAATCAGACAAAGAATCGATTAAGAATTCTTCACCAAATGGTAATCTTGTTCCGAGTCCAAACTGACGAGAACAAGCCCATGGTCCTAACCAATCGAAACACTTCAAGAATTTTTCTTTGATCTCTTCATGGAATATGTTCATCTTCTCGAAATGTTCAAGAACAGGCTGCTTCCATTCTGGAAGTCCATAGTTAATATACCATTGATCACAGAACATAACAACGCATTCATCTCCAGAACGAGAGATAACAACAGACTCAGGTTCATAATAAACGATGGCAGCATTTTGATCAACCATTGATTGTTTCATTGCATCCTTTGCTTCTTGGACTTTCTGACCCTTATATGGACCAATTTCCATTACTCCCTTATAGAATCCTTCTTTGTAGGCAAGATTCTTGGCTAATTCTAAACGTTCAGCTTTAGGTGTATTCTTTGGAACCTGTGCTTCAATTTCTTTAATAGCTCCTTCTGCAGAGAACATTCCATATTTGGCAGTGCTAATGATATAAATGAAATCAAACTTGAGCCAGTCTGGATTTATGTGATATTTTTCAAGCATTGGTTTATTCTTCCTAAGATCAACAACAGATTGGTAATCAGCAGGAGCATCACTTGGAACTGATGTAACAATTCCAGTTCCTTTGTTCATCAAAATAGATTCCATAGGAAATCCTCGGATGACATGATTAATGCAAGCAGATGTAGCTTCGGCTCCAATTAATTTGTTGCTCTCAATCTTAAATAATGGTTCAGCCGATTCGATAATATCTTGAACAGCCATGTTTTGAACAGCTCTAGTTCCAGAAACGTAAAGCTCATTAGAATTCTTGGCTTTGACAACATCATACTCAACATCAGGCTTAATCCAATAGTTGGTTTGACCAATCATTGTTTCAGGACGAAGTGTAGCAGCCAACAAATATACCTCATCTGACTCGCGGAAATTCTCACTGACAAGATGTGGATTTACCAACCTCAACTTGATTAAGGTATACTCCTGAGGTTGAACTCCCTCACCACTTGATCTATCATGATCCATGCATGGTTGTTGATCTTTCAAAGAACAGATAGTAGCCCTCTTGCCAAACTTGACATAACCAAGCCTGTGTAAATGGTTGAACTGCCACCTTACAAACTTGTCGAAATATGGATTCACATGAGTTGTAATGAAAGAACGACGCCAATCAACAGCAGCTCCATACATTTTCAAATCAGAAATACCAAGTGGAGGGAAATACTGAAGCCACTTATCTGGGTTCCTGAATTCTGCAATTTCATCCTCTGGAACGCCCATGCTACGCATAATATCGAACTGAGACTTGCCAGAAATAGTCTTTGATGCAACCTTGGATTTCAATACCTTGCCTGGTTCGGTCTTTGCCTCAAAACCATTGTCAAGCTCAAATGCCAGTTTATCAGCAGAGGCCTTGATAGGCATACCAGTGCAATGGAAACCAAATGGGAACAAAGCTTTCTTGCCTAACATTCTTTGATAACGAACAGCAAATTCGGCCTTTGAAACCGTAAATAAGTGACCAAGATGAAGTCTTCCATTCATATATGGGAATGGAAATGTAACAGTATAATGCTCAGACGAATCTCCGTTAAGAGGTGCATCTTGTTCATAAATTCGTGACTCTTCCCATTTCGCATTCAATTGTTCTTCGATTTGGAGAATTTCAGCTACTCGCTCATTAAAAAGAGTTTGATCATTGGACGATGACCCTTTTTCACTCATTAAAAATGATTCTGGTCGAACATTTGAAAGAATTTTCTGATAAAGTGGTATTTTGAAAAGGATGAATGACATCTCCCGTATCCCTAAAATCTAGATTTTACTTGATTTTCAGGTAGTAACCTGATAGGAAGAACTTGCTAATTTGGATCCTGATATTGGCATTCGCGTTAAGAACAATATCAATTTTCTTAATTTTTGGAATCTCACCATTGTTTTGAATTGATGATAAATCAATTGGCCTTCCTTCAATTGGGGTTAATCTGAATTTGATTCCAATATTGTTTGGATTGGTTTCCAAAGTAAACCTATTAAATATACCGAAGAAATTATCATTGAAAGTAATTGTTAATGAGACACCTGGAGCCATCACTCCTTTTGGACCAAAACCTTTAAAACTAATGTAAGATTCAGGATTATCGAAAACATCTGGACCTAATGTGAAAAACGTAGCGATTGGGGGTTGATACCTATTAATCATATCTTGATACTCTTTGTATTTTAATGCTAAATAAAAATTCACAATCTTAGGTGGATGCTCAGCATATCTGGATCGATCATCATGAAACGTTTTCATCAGTGAATACTCTATCTCAAAAAGCTGAGTATCGAATTCAGCCCATTGAGCTTGCTCTAACATTTCGAGTTTAATAGATTTTTTGATTATTTGCATCTTATTCCGAAATTCATCGTTGTGATCAATGCATCGGCTGATAAACTTAATCAATTGGACTTCATTTGCGATTTTTAGCTTGGTGGATTGTATTAATTTTTCTAAATTGTTAACATTTAATCGTATTAGCTTGTCGTTGTTGACATAGTGGAAGAAATTCCGAGCAATTGAATTTATAAGGCTTTCTGGCATTAATTGGAGTGGATACTGATCAATATTATAAACAATACTATCAACTTCCTTTTTTTCGAGTTTGTCCAAAAATTTATATGATTTATCCATGAGACTTGTAATCCGTAAATATGATGCCAATTGAAACATGTCCATTGCATTATCCTTAGTAACACACTTTTCATCACCAATATATAAAAATCTAATCAGATTTGGAAAAACCTTAACAAAACATGGATTATCGTTCAAATTAATAACATTAGTTGTAGCCTCTTCAAACCCATTCCTAAGGGCACAATCAAAAACTGATTTTGGGACGCATATAACAATTTTATGGCACTTATAAACATCTTTGCCTATATGAATATCAATATCAGTAAATATCTTGCGCTGATAGAACTCCCAAGCTCGTGATGCCAAATCCATTTTGACTTACTTTATTTAATCGAATAACCGCTGTCAGATTGATCAGATGGAAATCTTGTGGTTTTTACCCCTAATAATGTCCGGAGTATTTGCAGTCTTAATTGCCTTGTTGGTTTTTCCTTTTCCTTTTTCGCTGAGGAATAAGATCATATCATTTTTCTCAAGATTTTTGTTCCCAACTTATGTATTAATGAGTCTTTTGACTGTTGTTTTCGTTCAAGAATTTTTGGACCAGAGGAAGTACTCAAAAAGGAGGATTGAGGCTGTTTCTGCAACATCGAATTCAATGGTGTACTATTATACAACTGAGTGTTTCAAGCATCAGAGGAACATGTATATTGTTTTATTAACATTTGCACTGGCTTCAGTATTTACCATATTAATTAGAGTATTGAAGAATTTTTTGAATGAGCACAAACTGCTTCAAGAGCAACTCTCAGTCCATCAGAACTGCCCTGTGCGGGAGCAAAATAGAGAGAATGCACCTCAATAATGTCAGTAAACTTCTTGATTTAGTGTTCAGCTTCTTTTTAATGTATTTTTTTACAAAATGGAGGATTTTTCGTTCCAGAATGAAATTGAAAATCAGAAATCTAGAGAGAACCATATTTATGGATCATTTTTGCGAATAGATACATCTTTGTTTCTGGAACAGAATCATTTGGAGAGGGAGATTTCCATTTTTTTAGGAGATGACTACTCAGAAGTTGGAAACTCGGTTGTTTCTTTGATTATAGCTGCAAAAAACAAACACGAGATGATTAGGGAATTGGGGTCTGAAGTTTTTGAGAGAGCTAATGAAATTATTGAACAATACCAGAATAATCCTCAACCGACTATATCCATTGAAGACGAACAATCTTTGTTATATAAATGTGTTGATTTAGTAATGAGCATTCTGGATTCTTTTCCTCATCACATTGAAAACATTAAACAATGTCGAATACATCTCTCCATTCTCTCAAGATTTCCATGCAATTTTGTTCCTTCTGCAATAGATAAATTATTATCCATTGATGAAAATCTAGTGAGTGATATTTGTACGAACGAATTTTTGGATACTATAAATGAGAATTTGGTGAAATATAAAGGAGACCAAGAGCGTCTGAGAATTATTATTGATACTCTTGTGCCACTATTCAAATTAAGTTGCATTCCCCACGAATATGCATATGATTTTGTGGGATTAATTTCCAAATGGTTAACAAGACATACAATTCCAATTGAGTCCATTTTTCATATGTTTTCTGTATGCATTCATGAGCCTTATATTGAATTATTGTTCAATTTTCAAGTAATTAAATTTATTTTGGATTCTTTAACATTATTTGACTGTTCATTATATAAGTTTATGTTTCAGATATTGATTAATGTTGTTGCATCTAGTTTTATAAGTCGCATTAATCTTTTGGATTTGCAAAGAAAACTGTTTGCTTGGGTTTATGGGTCATTAGACTCTGATAGACGATCTAGTCAAATTGTTGATCTTACGTATCAGTTTCTAGAAGTGTTATTTATGTTTTCGGATCAATTCAGAAATGAGTTCATAAGTTCAAAACTGAGTAATATAATTATTGGTCAAACAATTGCTAATCCCCCATCAATTAAATGTATATATAGCTCATTATCCTTAGTAAATTTTGTATTGATGAGCGATTATGATGATTTAAAGCTAGAATTTGGTAGGGTACGGCTTGAGAGTGTTCTTGAAGATGCATTGATTTCCAATAATGATGATTCTAATTTAGTTGCCCTCAAAATTATCATGATTGTATTAGATTCTCATGATACTGACTCGGTATTAACTAACAGCATAAAAGAGTATGTTTTTTCCGAAAGCTTCAAAGACACATTAAATTTGTTAATGAATGATAGCATTAATGATGATGTATTCGAATTGGCACAAATAATAACTAATAGAATGTCATAAAAATATAGATCTATAATGATTTTTATTGAGGATCACACGGACAATGAGAAGACTCTGGAATTGTTTTATCTCTGGAAATCAATTCTCTTTTAGGCAATGAAGCTGGAACATATTTTGATTTTTCTTTCTTCTCAAACCCAAACGAATCCCTCTTTTGCTTTAGAACCTTACTCTTAACGAGCATTTTTACAGAATTCTTAATCCTGTTTTTAAAATCTGGTTTATCTCCGTTTGTGAAATGAAGATAAACATATTTCAAAATAGTATTCATACTTACTAGAGGCTTCTCATCGGTTATATGTGAGCCAATTGCTTCAAAAACAATTTCATTATAAGTCAACCCCGTTTCTTCATCCTTCGGAATTTTCGGCTCCTTCTTCTTTTTTTCTTTTTTAATTTTAGATTTATTATCTTCATCTTCGTCATCAGATGATGGAAGTGCAAAAGGATAGATTTGCTTAGGAGCCCCTTTGGTCATGTAAATGAACCTTAATTTACAAAATAATCGTAGTTTACATGATGGGATCCAGTCCATCTAAACAGGATTATCTTGAATCCAGGCTAGCTAATCCTAGTGATGTTTTCAATCTTTTTTCCGATGATTGGTATGGAACTTCACTTGATTATTGGCAAGCTCAAGAACCAACAGTTGAAGGAATGCTAGGAGGGGTTCCTGAGTATGACCAGTACGATATTGAGACATCGAAAACTGTTATTGAGATTTTTTTCCCTGTGAAAAGAGGTAAATGTGCAGATGTAGCGTCAGGAATTGGAAGGGTTAGTGAGAAATTATTGAGGTTTCATTTTGATTGTATAGATCTAGTCGAACCTGTCGAAAAATTCTTGAATGAAGCAAAGAATAGACTGAATGGTTTGGTTGAATTCAGAACCATTTTGAAACCAGCCCAAGAATGGGAAATTGAATGCTTATATGATTGCTTTTGGCTTCAATGGGTGTTGTTTTTTCTTAAAGATGATGATGCAATCTCGTTTTTGAAGAAATGCAAAGAGCACTTAACAGAAAATGGAAGGATTATCATTAAAGATAACATTTCTACAATGGATAAATCCGAACCTATAAGCAATTCCCAATGGTTTCCTATAGATAGGTCTATTGCCAGAGTATACTCACATTTTTGGGAGATTTGTTATGCTGCTGGTTTGGAAATCGAATATGAAAAAATGGTGGATTATAGTGAATATGAAGATTTAATGCCACTTATCATATTAGTACTGAAACGGCCTGATTAGTAAATTGAATGTCATTAATCGAGAGAGATTTCGTTGGAAAATCGCTCTAAATATAATATTAAATCTCAAGTAATACAAGATGTTATTCTTCCATTATGTATTAAGATACTGCTCAGAATCAAAAAATAAAATATCCGGGTTTATTGATATTATTAAACATAAAGCCACACATGTACTGTTTTGCAAATTTTTTTTTATATAGAAATGAGTCTTCTTTTTCGCCAAGGTATGATTATCCATCGCAGTTCCTTTAAAAATTTATTTCTTTATTTCATTTTCTGTTTCAACCCCTTTTGTTAACAGTATGTTTTGAATTGTGAATCAATTGTGATTAAAAATTGATCTCTGAAAAAAGTTCGGAAGCGCTTGTGGCCCAATGGATAAGGCGTGGGTCTACGGAACCTGAGATTGCAGGTTCGAGTCCTGCCAAGCGCGATAATTTTTTTTATTGAGAACCTTTTCGAAACCATATTAATAATTTTTTTTATTACATGATTATTATTATAAGCAGATATTTGAACAATATTTATTCAGTGATTGGCTTGTTTTGAGTTTAACTTGTCATTTTTTTTTGATGCCAGATGTTGTTTTTCAATGTCAGAATAAAATAAAACATGTCAGAAAAGATGTTTTGTCGTGTTTAAAAAAGTATCTTGATGAATATTCGACAAAAGAGAGTATTACTTTGAGTGATTTGTGTGATTTTGGTGTTTTTTGTCATTTCATTGATTTTCTTGAGTCAGGACATATTCCTAGTGATAGAAATGATCAGATTGGAGTAATAAATTTGTTGAGAGAATGGGAATCACATTTTGGAATTGTTGAGTGTTTTCGTTTTCGTCTTTGTTGTCAAGAGAAAGATGGAATTGTTATTTATAATGGAGACAAGTATGAAGTGAATATTGGATGTTTGTTGTTTCATAGTGGAGTTTTTCGAGAATTCTACCAGAATAGTTGTGGAATGGTTTTTAACTTTGATTCATCATATTCTAGAGAATCATTTGAAGTGTTTCTAGATCTGATTCATAATCGAATCAGTTATCCAAGTGTTGAAAAAGCAGGTGATGTTTATGATATTTGCAATTGTCTTCATTGTGATTCTCTTTGTCAACTTCTTAATGATGATTCATCTGAGAGAGTTCTCTCCTTCCTAATACAAAACCAAAGTGATAACATAGATTTCTCCAAATATGAAAGATCAATTACTCAAAAGATAGATACATATTTGAAGAATCCAAGCTTCTGTTTGGTTTCTCTTCCATCATTATGTCGAATTTTTGCTCGCTCTAATCAGACTTTCTCTTTATCTTCTTTAGAACAATTCTTGATTGGATGTATGAAACATCATGGAACTGGTGCTAAAATCCTTCTTAATAACATCAAATATCAAAAGCCTTCAGATCTCTCTGAATTGAACAGATTTCTCCATATCATGTCTATTGAAGACACAAATGATATCTATGATAACACTAATTATGCTCTATCATCCTTCCAGAGAGAATTCCTTTCAATGAGAGATGAAATCCAGAGAATTTCTCAAAGATATGAACAAACTGTTATTGAGATGAATACTAGACTAGAGAACCAAGATAAAGTGATAAAAAGAATGGAATCAGAGATCAGTTCTGCAAAAGCGACAAATGAAGAGCTGAATAATAAGATTCAAGAAAAAGACTCGATGTTATACGAGAAAAACATGTTGATTCAAGCTAAAGATACAACTATTAACGAAAAGGTAAAACAAATCAAAGCACTTACAGGTAAAGGTGGATATCCATTTAAGTCAGATCTGTTTTCAGGTATCTTTGATGGTTTGTCTAGGAAACTTGGTAGGAATTTGGCAGATTCTGGTGATGTTGATGTAACTGCATCAAATATTAATTCTGGCCATCCAAAAAATATTTTGAAGAATGATAATAGTCACTGGTACAGCGGAGATTTCCCAAATTCATGGATTCTGTTTGATTTCAAAGAAAGAAAGGTGTCAATTACATCCTACTCTGTGAATGCTCATCAAAGGATCAGATCATGGAAAGTTGAGGGATCAGCAGATGGAGCATCATTCGAAATCATTGATAACAAAGTAGATACTACTGATTTCCAGAACAGTAATACTAGTTTTAATGATCCAAGTGCCCAAAAAAACTTTCCAGTTCAGCCTAATAACAAGTATTACAGGTACATAAGAATCACATCTACTAGTAAGAATTGGTACGGCAATGATTGGTTCACTTTGTACCGTGTAGAATTTTTTGGATATATTCAATAGAATTCATTCATAAAAATCCGCTTTTACTGTCTATATATAGTACTTGAGGGATCTGAGCTGTTTCTTTAGGGATCGATAATCAATTATTATAATTGTCTTGAGGTGGAATAAAGTTGATTATTATTGACTACAATGATATCATCATTAGAAAAAAAATAATGATAATGAAACAATTTTTACTTTCCACTAAGAAAGACAATCATCATCAAACATGAAAACAAAAATATAATCCCCTCCATTACTAAGGATATTATGTGAAATGTCAATTCCCATGACCATTCATAAGGTTGCCAGTAGATGAAGTAGATATCCATGAGCCCACAACCTAAACAGAATAAAATCGCAATGATAATAAGAAATGAACTCTCACTCCTATTACCTGGCTTAGCAATATTTATTTTTAATAAGCATAATACACAAAGAAACAAAGGAGCAATAACAGAAAAAACCATTGAATTATATGTCATCGGAAAAGAATAAACCTTCAATGATTGCAATACCAAAATTACAATTGTATTCACAAAATTCCAAATCCAATCAATTTGAAGAATTAGAAAGTAGAAGAATGATGATCTTACTCTATGAGTTGGAGGCAACTCCATTTTAATTAATAACGCTCAAACGATTAAATTTATTTCAAAATTTTTGGTAACAGGTTCGATCTACGTCACTAGATGTTTTTTGGGGATTCGTCTTCTGTACTCACACCAAGTGATCCTGATATTCAAAGTGGTTCAATGTGTGTGACATTTTGGCCAGTATCACAAAATCCACTTCGATCCTCATTAAAATCTCTTTCTTTGAATCAGATCACTATGTATGGAGAATTATCTGAAATTTCTTTGTTAGTATTGTTTTCACGGGTTGAAATATCTAAAGATATCGAAGTAAATGAAGCAAATTTTGATGTTCAGGCTTTCTTATCCGCTTTTAAAAGCGAAGGTTTTAAGCGTCCGATTTCACTGGCTAATAATCGTGGATTTTGCTTCTTTCTTAAAGGAAACAATGCAACATCATTATCTTTATCGAGGTGCATTTCTTTCAGCCAGGTTTTATCTGCCAGGCCTATTAAAATTGGTGTGTGCTATAAGTTTAGTAAGGTTTATAGTGTATTTCCCTATTCAACAATGTTTTCATTACGATTTCCGTTCGAATGTCCTCTATTAATGAAGCCTAGCTTCTTACCAGGCTTGGAGACTTTTGAGTTTTTTGGGAATCAAGAAGCAAAGCTTGGCGAACTCAAATACCAAAAATCAGAAAAACTAGATAAGTGGAGAGAGCATTTATCTGAAATAATCCCAAATTTATTTGTTTCAAGCTCGACTATTGCTTCAAATGCTTCAATACTTCAGCAATATGGTATTACTCATATATTAAATGCTGCATCACATGTATGCGAGTCTGCAAAAGGTTTTGTTCAGCTTAATTTTCAAATGAATGATGGAGGTGATGAGAATGTATTATCTTATGTGTGGAAAGCGGCTTCATTCATTGAAGATTCTCTAAATTCAAATGGAAAAGTTTTAATTCATTGTGTCGAAGGTGTTTCAAGATCTTCAGCCATATGTATTGGATATCTAATAATCAAAAGAAAGATTGATTATCAAACAGCTTACAAAATTGTGCGATCAAAGAGAAGGGTGGTTTCTCCTCAAGCCAAATTTTATGCTCAATTAGTTCAATTATCGGAAATATTTGGTACATCATCAAAAGATTCATGCATATTTTCCAAAGAAAAATTGGTTCAATATGAAATTGTTCAAAAAAAGGACAAAATAATTCCAATTCCAGTGTATAAAAAATTATCTATGGGTGATATTGTTGGGTATTATGTTATTGTTGATATTGCAAAATCATCAATTTCCATTATTCTAAATGAAGCGATTACTCCATTTTCCAAAATTGCTCTTGAATTGGCAAATGATATTCAAAGATGGCTGAATATTGCTAGTTCTACACAGAAAGTGATTAGCAAAGGCATTGAAAAAGATCATGAAGTTGATTCATCTTCAAAAAGACGAGTTTTTGAATCAATTGAATGGGAGGAAATTGATGACTTTGATCAAGAAGATATATTAATCGGAAAGGTTTATATTATTTTCGAAAATGGAGAGTTTTCCATGTATGTTGGTGACGGAGTAGATGAAGACACTGACTATGATGAAATGATGAAGTCATGTTGTGAAAAGAATAGACTTGAAATCCCTTCAGAGTTTCCAATCAATTTCCCTGAATAAACATTTTGAAGTATTTTTATTGTTTTACTATTGTTGGGATGTCAGCTATTTTAACAGGAACATCATTCACTGTTACAGAATCATCATCAGTTTTTGTTGATGCAATAATTACATATTTAAATGATGATAGTTTTGCAGAATCCATTTTCGTTCCAAAATTCGCCTTGGGTCTATTATCAATTATTATTTGTGATGATGAATAAACACTTTGAAGGGCAACAAGAGTATTATTAAGTTTAGCATCGTTCTTACACATATTAATGACATAAGCTCCTTGTAATTTATGTTCAGATAATATTGATGCTAACATATCAATAATACGGAATGTATATTTAAACATTGGGTATTTTGATGGTTTTGAATCATTTCCTAAAAATTCAGGAAGATATGATAAGCAGAAATCAACTTCAGCAACAATTGCTCCCTGAATTTTCTCAACATTAGATGCAACATCGGCGTACTTAATAAATTTTATTACTGAAGCAGCATCCCGAAGAATATTAAAGTTATTAAAGTGATAGTCTACCTTATTAGCCCCGGTTACCCCAGAGTGAACGGTTTTAACACTCTCATCGCAAATAATAATACATTCTGAAGCCCTTTTTATACCTACCAATCCAGCAAAGCCAGCAACAAGGCCATGTTTTTCCAGTAAAGATGGTGATGCTAATTGTATCTCTGTTTGATAATTAGAATAACCCAGGAAATGCCTTAATTTGTCTTCAGAAACCTCAAGATCCCCTCTAATATTCACAAAAACAAGCTGGTCACCAATTTGATACATTACTGCTTTAATCAATTCTGTAGCTGGTCTCCCAGTAAAAATTGAAAGTTCATCAATAGTATGGGCGTTTGGGGTATGTATCTCATGAATGGGATCAATCTTTTCAGGGATTGGGGTAACTTGATATTGATTTTCTTTTTGTATTTCAGTTTCACATGGAATCGATGTATCAATAATATACAAACCAGCAGAAAATTTAATAATCTTCCATTTACCACAAAAAACCAAAATATTTTGGAATAACTCAATGGGATCTATTCCAGAAAACTGGTAATAGACAGCATCATATGTTGTTCTAGAACCGAGAATAGAGGATCTGGTATTTATACTCACTGATGGATCAATTTTCAAAATCATTGGCAAAGATTTTACGGATCTAACCATTCCAGAAACATAACTTGCGAATTCAGCATCATTTGCACAATTAAAGTGAATTTGCTGCACAATTCCTTGATTTTCAAAAATTTTCTTTAAGAAAGTGATGAGTTCACTGCTACCAACAAAAAAAGGCGGAAGCAAATGTAACAAATTAGTCGAGCGTTCATATCGAACCATCGATGACCTCTGCATTTCTAACAAAAATGGATTCTTAATATATACTGGTTGATCCTGCGACTGTTTGCACACCTGGTTCTCAAACAACATAAAATACTTTACAGATCCCGATATCTTGTCACTTTTTTTAGTCACGTTTTCACCGTGTTTTATTTGAAATTTCAATTAAGAGGTTGTCAGATTTTTATCGTTCTGTAAACTCTCTTTTTGAGAAGAAAAACATCGTATTCTAACTGATTTTTCATTCGAATGACTACTAATCCATTTGCTTCAACTAATGAGGATAATCCTTTTCTTCAAGGATCAGGTGGATCATACACCCAATCGACCTCTTATTCCTACACTCCAAATACACCATCTAACGACACCTCTTTGAAGGATAAGGCACAAAATCAAATCAAGAAAGTTGTTGAGAATATTCCTGGAGCCAACATTACTGATGATGATTTGGCTGCTAGGGAAGCTGCCCTTGAAGCTAGAGAGCGCCAAATTCGTGAAAGAGAAGACGCAATTGCCACTGCCAAAGCAACCGGTGATATGAGTTCTATCAACCCAAGACCATTTAACTTCCCATACTATTTCAATTGGTATAAGTATTATCCTGAGCACGATATTGATGAGGGAGCCAGACCTTTGCTTGAAAGAGTCAAAATGGTTCATTATGCTGGTGCTGGAATTCTTGCATACAACTTCTTAGTATGTTTATTATGTCTTTCAAAGAGTGTGGCAGCAAAACTTACATCTCCAGCAACCCTGATTGTCCTTTCTTTAATATATGTTCTACTTGTTGCCCCTGTATCTTTCGATATTGTATTTATGGTTTTCTATAACGCCCTCAAAGAAGACAAAGCTCTTAAGTATTATGGTTTCTTGTTGACTTATGGTATCTATTTCTTGTTCTTTGGTTTCTTAGCAATTGGAACAAGTATCTTTGGCACTGTTGGAAGTGTTGGATGGATCAATACCCTTAACATCATGTCAGGAACCGGAACCGGTCTTGTAACCACACTTGGATTTGTGTTTTGCATTGTTAGCTCATTATTTACATTTGTTGTTGGGTTGACATGGATCCAATGTTTGAACTTCCGTAGTTCAGAAGCTTATAAGAAGAAAGCTATGGGTGAATTTGCAGGTGTCGCCGCAACATTTGCAAATGATAACAAGGATGAAATTGCTCATATCGCACGCGAGAACCCAGATCTTGTCCTTGGAGCTGCTAATACTGCTAAAAACTTTGCTTAAACACCCGTTTAATAACTTTTATAATGAATGGATATCCAGTTGAACTTGGTAATGAAATTAAATCAAAAGTTTCCAATAAGCTTAAAGATTCCGGAGTAACATATAGATTTGCTGAGAAACTCATGAATACGGACCCTCCTCATGAGGATTTAATTAATAGAGTTTCAGAAAACGAATTGGAAGCTTTCAATCGAGTACTTAAGTTTTTAGAAAAAAATCAACTTAAATGGACACTATCAACATTGAAAGATGAAGCATTTTTCCAAAAAGACGATAATGCTGGGGTCGCAATTACTAAAGATGAATTTATGTCAAATGATTTGCTCATCAACATCAAAGATCTGATCTGAAACAATTTTTGGTTGTGATGGAAGAACAGTCCCATATTCCCATCTTTCAAGAGAGTGGTCTTGAATCAATTCACTATTAATATCTAGACCCTTTAACTCTTCCTCCATTATTTCATTCGGAATATCATTGATATCATTATATCCATTGGGGATTTCGGTAATTTTATTAAATCTGATTAGTAGCATACATAAGATATATATACTGTTTGAATCCTCAACCCACTCATATATCCAAAAGTCGAGGTCTCCAAATATTTTAATATTGATTAATACGAAGGAAATTAGAAAATATATTGATAATGTTTTTTGGAATCTATTATAGAGAACAAATCTATCATAAACAGGTGTTGTTGAAGGATCAATTCCAGTTTTGTATATTGCTATTAAATGGGCTAGAATATGATTCTCTGTATCATCAATATATATTAACACTGTCTTTGTGATGATTATTGCCGATAAAATGAAACCCAGAATAAATACAATAATCCAGTTCTCAAGAATGCTTGATTGGGCCCCGGTTTCAAAAATGTAGAGTAAACTCGCTGCTATTAGTGAACTAATGATTGTTTTGTAATTTACGTAAGAATAACACATTCCCCACCCACAAGAACCTAGAAAAAGCGATGTGTATAGAACCACTTTCGTGAAAAACATTGATACCATTCTAAATAATGTAAATTTGGTATTCTCTTCAGATATTGACTGCCATTTCAGTTCATTAATGTGAAAACTGTTGGAAATGAGCAATCCAGTGGATACAAACATATATACATAGATGAACCTTGATAATCCACCTTTTTGATATATTAGTAATACCACAGATATTAGGAGAAAAATGATTAAGACTATTTGTGTGTATTTCTTAATGGTAATGGCTGGAATTTTTCTATAATCTAAAAGGCTCAAAGGATTTTTCATTTGATACTCAACAATAATTTCTGTCTTTCTGAGTAAACAGTTGAATAAAAAAATGTGGTACACTTCTTTTCGCAATATAGAGCCATTTATTGTCAAAAAATGCTCCCGAAAACTTATAGAATGGTTAATTTCACTGACATGATATGTCAAATCACAAATGTTTATCTTAGAGAAGTCCTTACTAAATACCTTAGCCAGTTCTTCTCCATTTAAATAACATAAAATGAAAGAAACTGGATTTGTACTATGAATTGTAAAAGAGTAATTAGATCCTTTTAGGAATCCAAAACTATCAATTTTTGGATAGAATCCTTCAAACGATATTTTACGCATCCTATAATATGATATTAAACTAAAGATTAACATGTAGTTTATTCAGGTTGCTTTTTGGGATAAAAAACAAATGATGTGATGAAAAACGAAGGAATAAATGAAGATGAGACAGCAATTCCAAACACAACAGAGACAATACCAATCAGGTAACTCAAGAAAAAAAGTATAGAATCAAAAGATCTTACCCTAGAAACAAAAAAGAACATGCTTGAAATAATTGATGAAACTGAGCATAAGAATGCTGTTGAAATGTGATCTTCCATCCATGATCCACTGAATACAAATAGCTTTCTATATGTTTTGTGAATTCCAAACAATCCATGTATTAAAGAAAAGAGAATAATGGAATTCCCTATGAGAGAAAAATCTATATCACTATTATCAAAAACAACTGTGTAAACATGTAATATACATGGATGAAGTACATAACCAGAGAGAACAGTGACAATAATAGAGATTAAAATGTTAGATGATTTCCTACTATCTGGAACCATGGCACTTTGCCCAAAAGTGGCTTCATAAGATGGACGAAATAGAAGTGTGCAAGCTGACCTTCCCAAAGACCGAGCTGCAAGGAGAGTGGAAATTAGGAAAAAGCAATCACCTGATACTGTAGACCAAATGCCTTTCCCTCTGAAAGATTGGAAAAATGAACAAAAGAGATTGGAAAAATGCAAAGGTAAAAACCCACACAAGTATATAAGGAGTGTTGATGATATAAAATCAGCATCATTAACTTGAATAGACAAATATGTGGAAATATATGATCTTATCAAAGAAGCTATTAATGATGAAAGAGTTATTGAATTGAATAACAGTTTTTCAAGATTAGATTCATCATTTATATAACAAAACACAATTAATGATGCCACAAGCATTTGTATCCCAAATAGTCCAAACAAAGAGGTATTTGAATAAAACTTCGGGATTCTCCACACTTCAACAATAGGTATTTTGGGTCCTGATTTGTATATAGAATAAAAATAAGCTAAGTATATTAAAAAGCAAATGAGAAAAGCATATATCAGTGCTTTGAACCTAAATCCTGTGGATATAATGGCAGTTGTTTCATTTCTTGTGACTAGTCCAAGAGAAAATGATATATTAATAACAATTCCGTCTTTCAAGAGAACTGGATTTTCGGAGAAAACAGCAAAATCTGGTTTTGTATTAGAATTCTCCATAATTTGAATATGATAATGTGTGAATATTTGCATTTGTCCATTATTGATCTCATTTATGTTAGCTCTATAAGACTTTTTGTTCAAATAAAACGTGATAAAAGCCTCTTTTGACTCTAAAATGTGGTATTTCTTCATTGTCTTTTTTGAAACCATTTCTTCACAGTGAATAATGGTTACATTTCTATTATTGTCACAACTTTCAAAATTTAATACTATCTTTCGTTCGGATGATGAAGGAATGTAGGGTAATGATTCATCTTGACATTTATGGAACCCAGGAAGCTTTTGAGACCAAAAAGGGTTGTTATAGGTACTTATTCCACCAAATCCAATAGTATTACGGTGGATATTAAATCCTTTTAGAAAAGGCACAAAAAGAAAAAAAAGCTCCATTACTAATTTTACTGATTAGGTTCAGCTTCTGGTTCAAGCTCATTGACAAGAGACACAGCCTCAGTTGGATTGATTGGTTCACTTGGAACTGGTAAAATAGATTCGATTTGAGCAGATGCTTCTTGTGGGAATCCTGCTTGATTAATCATTCTTAAAACTTGATCAATCCTGGTGTAAATATCAACCTCCTTCTCGGCGGACGCTTTGATAGCCAAACCATAATCTATAAATGCTTTCTTGATCTTTTTGGTCTTAAATATGGCGTATTTCTGCTTCACAAGAATGTACTCTTGAAGCTTGGCCTTTTTTTCATCTATGGAGTTCAGTCGATTTTCTTTCGCTTCCTTCAATTTTTGCTCTAATCCAGCTTGTTTCTTTTCATACTCAGGTTTTTCTTGATGATATGAGATACTTGCCATTGCATCAATTAATAAACTTTCAGATTGCTTATATCTCTCATTAATTACTTCATATTCATCTTTAATTCTTTGAATAACAGCAAATCTCTCTGCAATATCATTAATGTCTTCAGCAAAGCGCCTTTCAGAATCGGCCAAAGCGCAATTAATAACATAAATTTCTTTGTATAATTCCCTAAATTGCAAAAAGCAATGATCATATTCGGGAGCCCATGATTTTACAATCTGGGAAACACTATTAGTAAATTGTAAAACGCTATTAGCATATTGAATTCGGCTGTTTGATGCAGAAATTATTTTGCTATAAAATGCTTTGATATTATTCAATATTGGAGTTTCTTTCGCTTGTGGGAAAAGCCTTTTCATTTTATGGTATCGGTTTGTCGGTTCATAATAGTGATGATTGCGAACATAAATATTTATAAGACAAATAAAATGTCTCCGACGATAGCTCAGTTGGTAGAGCATGGGACTGTAGAACTAATGGAAATCCCGGGGTCGTCGGTTCAACTCCGGCTCGTCGGAAACTTTTTTATTTTTGCATCTGTTTTGGTTCAGAAAAAAAGTATTATTTGAAATCAATGTGACCGATTTATTCAAAATTCAACCAAAAAAACTTCTTAAGTCAATTTTTCAGAAATAAATTGAGATAACCATTAAGATTCATAAGGTTATTGATTTAGAAAACATATGTCAACACAGCAGCCTAGCAATCAGAATTCGAATTTATTCCCAGAGAAAATTTCGAGCGAAGATGCGAAAACAAAGAAATTTAAGCGATTTGTTCTTGATCCATTTCAAATTTTTTGCCTTGAAAACAGAGAACAGGTTAATAAGCTTAATCCAACTTCAAAAACATTCGAAATCACATCAATATTATCTGCAGTTTGGAGAAACCTGCCTGAGAACCAAAAACAGCACTACCACATGATGGCAGTTCAGCTCAAGAACAACAAATGCATGGTAACAAGAAAGCGAAAGCCAACAGAGACTATAGCTTCCAAAAATGTGCCTGAAGGAGCACAAAATCCTGAAGAATTTCAGCTACCCACTTTCGAGAGATTGGAGCAAGATGGAATTGATAGGAATATGATCGATTACGAACTGTTTTCAATTTTTGAATCAAATTAGTTGTTTGTTAAAATAAATCTGAAATATTGTGATGGTTTGGTCAATTAAAAATGTTTATGTATAATAATCAATTCTCTGGCTTTTATTATCCGCAAAACACATATTCAACATATTACCAGCACGGGCCATTGCCAGAAGCCTCTCTTTCCATAAATTTACCTTCATATGAGTACAATCAACAGAAGATACCGATTATTCCTTTTGATAGATCGGATGGTATGTTTGACTCGCTTGAAAGTGCAATGAAATATGTAGGGCAGCACTGTGTTAAGAACCATGGCTTATTTACGAGACAATACGCAAGATTATATTCCCCTTTCTGTTTTGTTCTAGATATTCTTGCAGGTGGGTATGTTTCTATGAGTGAGGTTGGAAAAAGGGAGTTTAATGCTGCATATATGAAGATATCCCAAATGTTTAACTAACTGTATGAAAATCGGATTGACCGAAGTAACAGGGTGAAACATTTTTTACAATTTTGAATGTAAATAAAAAGTGACTGTTAAACTTATCAATGTTTCAAAGAAATATCAGATTAATTGAAAAATTCAAATAAAATTGGAGTAGATCAAAATCAATATGGAATCAAAGCAGCATCAAAGAAAAAAGTTTACCGATGTTGAAGATAGAATTCTTAGGGATTATGTATCAGCATATGGGCTTGGAAATTGGGGGATGATCGCTAAAAGCTTACCTGGGAGAACACCTCGTCAGTGTCGAGAGAGATGGAAGAATTATTTACACCCATCTATTAGGAATACTGAATGGACAATGGAAGAAGATACTCTTCTTGAAACTCTTTTCCAGAAGTATGGGAGGAAATGGGTATTAATATCTCAGCATTTCAATAACAGAACTGATATAAACGTGAAAAATCGATGGCTTGTGATTCAAAGACATAAACCCAAAGGTGATTTGCCTGAGGAAACTAATACAAAAGATGCGATAAGTGAATTGATTGATGTAATGGTTGAACCAATTCGAATAATTGAAGAAAGGCAAGAACTTGAGAGTGATTGGTTCAATATTAATAGCAATAATCCATTCAATTACTTCTAAAAGATTTTTCTATCTCATTAAAGATATTTACTTCATGGTGTTTCATTAGATTGGATAGTAGTTGGAGAAATGTCCAATGATCTTCTTACTGCAACAGGTCTTGACATTCTCCTAGAACCAACAGCAACAGGTTGGGGTACTTGCATTTGCTTAGAGCTTCCTGGAGTTTGATTAACAGCTGGAATACTGAATGGTTTCAAGGTTTTTGGAGTTGGCTCCTTCATTGACTTAACTGTGTAAGACATGGGATTTACACCTGAAAGTGGGATCTGTTCAGATTTTTGCTTGCTATGATTCGGGTCGAGCATGGGAAGACCAGTAGATGGTGTTTCAGCCAAATTCATTGTATCAGTCACCTTGTTTTTCCGCAAAATTTTGTAAATTGCTGTTAGGCTATTATGCTCACCTAATATTAATGACTGCGAAAGCTGGCGACAGTCAACACCTAACTCAATCATTTTGTCTGTCACTTCTCTATCAATCACTACTTCGCCTCCAGAAGAATTCATACAGCTAGGAAGAACCATAGAAGCATACTCATTCTGAGAGAACCAGTAATGATTCTTTATCTTTGGAAGAGTAATCCTGATATCTGGATTCTTAGATAGCATTTTTCTCAACAAATCATTAAGAGGGGATGAAATATATGTAGGATAAGTAACTTCAGTATAAACAATCTTTTGGAGCAATCTTTGAACATTATCATCATCATATGGCAGTTGGCCTACCACAAATGCATATAATAAAATGCCTGCTGACCAAATATCCGCACTTTTTGTATATGGTTGTCCTTTGATCATTTCTGGAGCAGCATAGGCAGGAGATCCGCACGCTGTGTTAAGTTGTGGACTCTCAACAGCAAATTGGTTACTCAGCCCAAAATCTATGAGTCTTATATTGGAATTTCTATCAAGAAGCACGTTTTCCGCTTTAAGATCTCTGTGAGCAACATGCAAAACATCATGCAAATATTCGATGACAGAAACGAGTTGGAAAAAATACTTCCTGGCAGTTACTTCGGATAATTTCCCAAACTCGTTGACGAATTCTAGCATGTTTCCTTTCTCAGCAAATTCAATCACAAGAAAATAATTTTCTTCGTCCTCAATATACTCGAAAAACTGCGAAATATAGGGATGATCCATTTTCTTGAGCAACGCAACTTCTCTGTGGAACCTTATTCGGCTCTCATCTGTGTTAATTGACTTTTTTGCAATCACTTTAATTGCAACATTTATATGAACTATCAAATGTTCCGCCAACCACACCGAAGCAAAAGAACCTTTCCCAATCTGTCTTTTAAGGCGATAGTTGCCAATAACCGAAACATCAGGGAGAAAAACACTGGACATAATTTCTCAACGATTAGTAATTGAAAAAAGGTTCTGTGAGAATATTCTCATGAAATCTAAATCAATTGAATACATAAAAATCGTATCTTTCAAATTTCTTATTATTTATTTCAATGAAAATTTAGGGCACTTTTCTTTATGTTGGATTAGGGGAATTTATCTTAAAATATAAAGTTTTCATTAGTCCGATAGACCTCAATGGCAGGTGACAAAAATGAAACATAGGAATAATTGGGGGTGATGAGGTATTTGGATAGATATTGTTGGACGATTGTTCGATATACAGTATGCTGTTGAGAAAAATGTTAGGTCATGGGTATTTGTCGTTCCAAATGTTTGCTTAAAAGAGGGTTTTGTAAGAGTGTATGAGTAATCATCTGAATAGACCATATTTAGGGTTATTTTACCAGTCAATGTACAAAAAAGGGAGTTCTTTTTGTTATATAGAAAGATGCAAGAATAAAAGACACTATCTGAGCTAAGTTCAGATGTCACGATTCCATTATTGGTAGTTTCCTGTGTGTTATTGACAATGTTGCAATATGAAATAAGGTTATTCCCGCCCCATAACTCAATAGATATTGAATTGCTGAGATAATTTGATGAAATCAGGCAAAAGTTGATTTTTGATTTGATAACTCGAACTAAACTCAATCCAATGTATAGTTTCCCCATATTGCATGATGAATTAATGTTTGTCCATTCAGGATCTCCTCCATCATAATAATAAGAATCTCCATTAGAACTTGATAGATAACTGCATTTTGATATCGATGATTCCATTAAATAATTAATCTTGTTGGTACTCATTAAAAGATACGATATCTGACCATAAGTCCCAGAATGACACTTGAAACCACAAATTCTCTTTACAACGGCCTGTATCCCTAAATTCTTAAATGAAAATGCGCCTCCTAAGTTTAATGAGTAGCATTGATAAAATATACAATCCGATATCAAAATATTTGCTGGGGAGCTGTAATGAATTGCCCCACTATTTGATGCACTTAAAGCAGAAAAAATACAAAAACATATGACAACCCCCCCATTTCCTATATCAGAAATTTTTGTATCAGTATTAATAAGAACAGAAGGGGAAGATGGAGATGAAAAATACAATAAATAATCATTCATTGACAATATAATTTCAATCAAATTTTATTTATCTGCCAACAACTAAATCTCGAATCTGCTATATGCCCTAATAAGAGATGGATAAATATCGATGATGTTATGCTTATAAAAAGCTTCACTTAAGTAACTGATGCTCTCAATAATTTCTTCTTTGCTTTCTGAGAATATAAACACCAATTCCGCAGCACGATAATACCCTCCTAAATATGAGCTTTTAGCTATTTCTCTCTGATTCTTTTGGCTAATGGATAAGTTATCTCTGGCTATTAAATATTGACAAAATGGGCTCTTATCAGTAAAAGAATCATCAATTTTGTTGATAATACTGATACGAACCATGGATTCAGGAGTATCGGATTGACGAAAGTAATATATTGCATTTTTGTCCTCATTATATTGTTGATACAAAACTCCAAGAAAATATGGGTCTTTAATTTGAAATAGCCTCTTAAAGAGTTCATACCCAATTTTTTCCTTCAATAAACTAATTGCGACATCAATTGACTGTTCTCCGAAATGGCCAGTGAAATAATAGTATGATGCAAGAAAAGTATTTTCTATGTTTTCCATGTTATCATCCTTATTCGCAAAAAAATATTTTAAAAATTCGGTTCTATGCTCCTCTGGATTACAATTTACCATTTCCCGATATTCTGGAAAGAGTCCTTGATTTTCAAACATTGAATGAAATCCCTGCATTTCCTCATGAAAACTATTCTCATTAATATTATTCAATTCTTCAAATTTGTTTCTTGATCCTAAATTTAATCTCGAATATGATTTCTTAATATCATCAATGGTTGATTGGAAACTATTGGTTATTGATACATTTGCAATCCCAATTTTTTCGTTTGATTTACTCAAACAATCAATGTTAAATCTAATATAATAGCCATGTTTAAAAAATAACTCCGCCATACACAAAATACCATACATTACTTGCTCCTTTATACCTTCGGAAATATCTAGATCCGGAATATTTTTGAATATAATATCACCATTAGAAATTTCAATTTCTGGGACAATTACAAAATGGCAGTTCAGCATTTTCGTAATCATAATAACCTCGAATTTGCCTTCCATTTTTTAATAACGATTAGTAAATAAGTGGAATATTTGTTAACTCAAAAAGTTGTTTCATCCCACATAAATAAAACATGTTTTCAGAAAAGACAAAAACTGGGCACTGGCTGCATATTTTTATCTCCCAATGATCAGAACAAGCATATAGAATGGTATGAGAAAAAGAAAAAAATCATCATGGGGTCACTTTTTCTTGGTTATTTGAAAGTTGTTCAAGCAAATACTCAGTTCATTATTCCTTCTCTGCGTTTATTTCGATACTAACTGATGTAAATGAACCATCATGAACTTGAATATTTTATCCAAATCTTTTGAAAGATGAGGGCATGTTTTTTGGAGAATTCGATTGATGTTTTGAACACTCAAACCTATATGATATCCTTGACAAATAATTGTATTTTTTGCTTCATCGCTCCAAACATCACATTAATCAATTGGTTGAGTTAAATGAATGGAATGAGGATGAAATGAAAAAAAAACAAATCTGGGGATTATTTATTTAAAAATCCCATCATTAATAATAAGAAACACATAAAACTAGTGTTATCTGATACATATATGGTAATAAATTATTATTTTTCTATAGAAACATATTTCGGTTGTCATTTAACATCATTTTCAGTACTAAATCAAAAATTTGCAATTTTTTGTCCAAGACACATGTATATATTAACTTGACATATCTTATGAGAACCGAATAATCTGTGTGGTTTCCAATAGGAAAAGATCAGTACATAAGTCAAAGATGGAATACAATACACCACTTCTCCAATTAAAAATCCTAAAAAAATTCAATGTTACTGACATTGAAAGAATAGTTTTAATCCAGGCAAAAATATCCTTTATGAACGATTTTCAATTGTTGGGACTTCACATAGATGCTTTCATTCCATTCGCTACCATACAATAGACATAATGGAATATAAATAACAAAAAAATATTATCATTGATTTGCCAGAACAGTGGTTTTTATAAAAGGATAGATCATCATTCAAGAGAATAAATTCCAGCAAAGAAGATAAATCATTGTTGAGTGATGTTTCTTCAATCACGATATCATTTCTGATTCCATTTTGGAATATTTCCCCATTCTTGAAAGAATTTGAAGGATTATGTTAACTTCTTATCCAAATAGGATATTGACAGCATTGAATGCTCAGATGAACACATGAAAGGAGCCTGAATTAATTACTTAATGACCAAGTTTGCTTTTTGAAGATTCCAAAACGGTATATATGGCAAGTTTAATTACAATTATCTGGTTTCTCAATGATTCTCAGATTAAATCACAGCCCCGTAGTACTACAACTTTTGTAATATGCAAGAGTTTTGATTGCCAAATATTGAATTGTTCATTAATTTTAAAATATTTTGGATATATGAATCTCAAAGAGCCATATTTATTATGGCATAGTCTTCTATTTAAACATAATTTTCACCAATTCATAATATTTTTAGATCTTCAAGCACAAGATTTTTTGTGAAACTCACCTTCTTACCATTTTTTGAGTTTTTTAATGTCTAAAGGACAAATTGGAGAATCCCAAAGTGCTTTTGATCATTGAATCGGTCATTAATTGGAAAATTATTGTGTTGTTATATTTTCCCCGATAATTTAATGTTGTATTTATTGCTCTTTTTTATTAGGTCTCATGAAGGCCATTTTCATTCTTGCATTCATGATCAAATAATGAAAGATATACCACATATATCAGATGAAACTACAGCTTTTGATGGTGATCCTCCTTCAGATTCTGAAAAAGAACCAATGAGAGTTGTTTTCGATTGGAATACTATTGATAGTGGCATTGATAGCTCTCAATGCAGGACAGTAGGTCAGAAAATATCTTGGGGTTCAAGTACGGTTTCATGCACTCAGGATGATATATTGACACCCCAAAAGATAGAGGTTCTTAAGGCTACCTTTGCGAATTTGAAAGATTTTATAAGCAGACTTATAAGGGTTGGAAGATTAACAACACCAGTTAATTTATTTGATTTGAAATCCCAAGGATATCCAATTCAATCCCGATCTATTGAGTGTGATATTGCAATAACTGTATTCTCTCGCTCTTTTGGAGAGAATTCAAGCACACTTGCAGTTGCCGCATCATTTATATCTCAAGCTTTTTATGGGCGGCCCATTCAAGGTTTTATTGTGATCAACCCATCAACTATTCCATCATCAATTGAGAGTGAAAACTCGGAAAATAGATATTTCTTTAGTGTTTGTTTTCATGAATTAATGCATGCACTTGGTTTTTCATCCTATTTCTTCCCAAAATGGATTAATCGCGATACTGGATTCCAATGGGGGAGCAAATTCCCTCTAAAAGAATACACACATCCATCATATCCAGGTAAGGTTTTTAATTTGTTAACAACACCAATGGCTCGTAAATATGCTGAAAAAAGGTGGAACCGTACAGAGTTTACTCCTGGTGTTCCAATGGGAGTTGAAATTGAAGAAAAAGGTGGTAGCGGGACAGCAGGAAGTCATGTTAAAGGAAGGACATTTTTCAACGAGGTTATGGTAGGAATGATAATCACGCCATTCAGAATTTCTGATCTTATGCTTTCTTTGCTTGAAGATATGGGTTGGTATGTATGCAATTGGTCATACGTTGAACCTCTCGCATGGGGAGCCGGCGAATCTATGGGACAACCTCCTATTAAAGATTTCCCAATTGCTCCACCTGTGGTTGATGCCAAAGTTTTCCCAAGACATTACCTTTGCGATCCATCCGAATCAAGTAAGTACGTCTGCTCCTATGATTTCTCTGCAAGTGCACTTTGTTTGCCATATACCTATAGAGATTGCTCCTCGCCTTCTGCTCGTGATCAAGATTTTTGTTCTGCTAAATCATTTTATGATCCATATAATAAATTTGTTTCTGGAACCAGCTCAGTTCACGATTATATGCTTATGAAAGCCACGACAACAAAGCTAGTGTGTATTGATCAAACAATGTCTCAGAGAATTGACAATTATGAAAACAGTATGACATTTGGGAAGGAATCTATGTGTACTATGATAAAAAGTAGCAAAAGTGGTTATGTTTCTGAGAAACCTGGATGCTATAGAATGCGATGCGAAGACAATAGAACAGATATTGTGTATATTGAGACACTAAGTGGTAATGTAACATGCACAACAAAAGGAGAGAATAAGGTTGTTTCTTCATCACTAACAATCATATGTCCTGATCCAATTCTTATATGCAACATGAAATCTTTCATGTCAAAGAAATATATCGACCCTGATAGAGTGCCAATGAACTACATTTTAACAACTATTCTTGGTATTATTTCCATTCTGTTAGTATTATTCATACTATTTCTTATTATTTCTTTAATTTATTGGTTCTTCAAACAATGCACCCGCAAAGAAAAGGCCATAACAGATGAACTCAATGAGCCTTTAACCAAAACAGAACAAGAACCTGAGCAAGTTTAAATAATCGTTCATTTAATGTTTTGTTTTTTTATTGCAATATCTTTGAGCGAACAGGTTTGCGAATTATTTTCATATGATGCTGACACTTGCTTATCAGTTTTTGGTTGTGGGTTTTGCTTGAATGGGTTGAAATGTTTGCCATATTCACCTTTGGATCCGTCGACACTAGACCCTTGTGTAAACTCTGGTGAATTTATTAAATATTCCTCAGGAAATTTGGGGAAATGCTTCTATATGTTTTCGGATGATGGATGCGCCTCTTGTGTTTCCACAGACAAATCATATAGCTGTGGATGGTGCCAGTCATTAGGTGTTTGCTTGGAAGGTGATATAAGTGGACCTTATAAGCAGGATACATGCCCAAAAGTTGATTGGATTTTTAACAAAAAGAAGTGTGACACATCTATATGTGCATCTGCCAAGAATATTGACACGTGTGTCTATCCTTGCAAGTGGAGCAAGAATAGACAGACTTGTTTTTATCCAAGAAATCTATCAATAGATACAGCAGAAGAAGTAGGTCAAAGAAATGAGGTTGAGAAAACCAAACGACTCTTTTTCCTTGCTGGAATTCTATTAGTGATAGGATTTACCATATCATTAATGGCTTCCTATTATCGAAGCAGAAATCCGAATTATGATATATTGCAGAATCTAGAAAGTGTTAATCTTGATGACCTCCCAGCTAATTCTCAATAAAAATATGTGTTAAAAAAAATAAAAATGGAGATGAGGGGAATCGAACCCCCTGCCCCAACAATGCAAATGTTGTGCTCTACCAATGAGCTACATCCCCATCCAAAATTGTTCTCAATTTAGAAAACCTAATCTATTGTTGTATCCATTTGATCGAATTCTTACAAAATCATAATATGAAATGGAATCTTTTTGTATTGTCTTTTTTAATTCTTTTTATGGGATATTATTATTTTCCAAGTTCACACACAAGTTCATATCCTAGTCAAATGCAAATAGAAAGAACGAATCATGTTGATGCTCTGAATAACAGAGGTTTTCCAAATGATGAAGGTTGGTCAAGAAGAATGGTTTGGAAATATAATCGAAGTAGCATCAAAAAACCTTCTTTTAGAATAAAAGAATGGGATTATTTCGCAATTTATTCTCAAGATAATGATTTCTATTTTTGCACAACTGTTTCTGATTTGGGATATGCTGGATTTGTAGCTCTTGCTTTTTTGGATTTAAAAACGGGAAAATATTCTCAAATTGATACAATTAAACCATTAACATTTGGTTCAATAGGATTAAAAGAGAATACTAATGAAGACTTTGAAATTCCATTTTCTTCAAAAGATATAAGTATTAACTATTCAAAGATACAAGAACAGTATTTTATTGATGTAGATGCGCCAAATATGATTTTGCCTTCAGGTGAGAAGGGATTGAATGCCCATATAAGGATTAACCGAGATGAATCCAAAGATAGCATGAATATTCTCACTTCATGGAAAGAAGATCGAAAAGCTTTTTATCTCAATGAGAAATTCAACAATCTTCCAACAGCAGGATTACTGAAACTCGGAAAAAATACGTTTGATCTACCAAGCAAATCTACTCATTCTGTATTAGATTGGGGAAGAGGCGTTTGGACATACCAAAACAGATGGTTCTGGGGTTCAGCTTCAGGTACTCTTAATGGATTACCATTTGGATTTAATATTGGCTATGGTTTTTCTGATCGTAGCCCTGCTTCAGAGAATGCTGTTTTCTATAATGGAACACTCCATAAATTGGATGATGTGGTATTTCACATTGATACTTATTTGAAACCATGGAGATTTTCTTCAAACAACGGTAGGTTTGAATTAATGTTCGAACCCATACTTGATAGAGAAAGTCACACAAATCTTATTCTCATGAAATCCGATCAACATCAAGTATTTGGAAGATTTTCAGGTGATATAATACTCGATAATGGGTCTGTTCTTCAATTAAAGAATTTTACTGGATTTGCAGAAGACGTCTTCAATCGTTGGTAAATTAGGTTTTCAATCTTATTTTATTTTGAAAAAACAATTTCTAGTATATATTTATTGTTATGTTACTTTATCCTGAACAATTGATAAATATATGAATACAAATGAGGAAAAATATGCTGCAAAAACAGACAATGAAAAAACGATTACAGAGTTGCAGAGTATTATATGGAGTATGAAAAGAGTAGATTCAAGTCCTTCATTCCTATATTTATTCCAATAATATACCCATGATACCATCTGAGCTATCAAAATTGGAATATTTTGTTTAATATATCCTGACATCCAAGAGATAGATGATCTTCCAACTCGCATTGTTGTTCTGATTATGCTAAAAATAGAATTGGTGATTATCATCAATAATATTGATGACCCAATAACAATCATATCAATTTGGTATCCTTCAATCAAATAAAGCATAATTTCATTACAAACAGACATACAAATGTAGGTTGTGGTACAAATATTCAATAGATTTAAAAATCTTTCAAAGAATGTCGGTGATGAAGGTAAAAGAGGATCTCCTTTTGAGACTTCAATTGTCCTTTTTAGTTTAAGTAGTTTTACAGTTTCACTGGTACCTCTTGTAACAATTATGTGAGCCACTACATAAATAAAATCAGAAACAATGCTTCGAATTAGCCCTGACCCGTTGAGAGAACCATAAAAAATCGATGTTATCAATCCAATAATTTGAGCAGGAATTATAAACAATGCCAAAAAAAACAAAGATGATATAATATAATCATAAAAGTTCAGGTATCGAGACAAAAATGTACTCCAAAAAACTAATACGCTATTTGCTACTATTATCGAAGGATATGTTGCTTGAACAAAAGAAAAAATACCATTGTTGGTTTTCCAAGAGGTAAATGCTACAATAGTTAATAAAACAAAAACAAAAAGACCAAAAGTAGATATTGTCATTGTGTTTGAGATATCAGTTGGAATCCTCCACACTTCATTAATTGATAATCCACTATATTTCCTTATTTTTAGAAAACAAAAAGTCAAAGTAATAATAAATAATGCTACAATTACTATTACAAAAACCCATGATTGATGATTGTTGACCTTGTTGAGTGGTCTGCTTTTTTCAACATTTGAGTAACTAAGTTCAAAATGATATATAAGATCTCTACCAATGCTTAATTGTGTGTCGTTAGTGGAAATTACTTGGAAATAAAACTTTTGGCAATCATTAATCTCTTCATTTATGATGATTTTATATGAAGATGAAATAAACATACCACCGAATTGATGTGAAAATAATGGTATTGATCTTTTAACACCATCAACATATATTCTAATTTCTGGTTTCTTTTTGTATAAAACCTGAAATTGCTGAAAATCAATTTCAGAAATATTTGGCATCAATATTGCAAATGTAGTATTTTTAGAATTTCTCATATCGAACACCATGGCCCTTTTTTCAAAAATTCCGTTGTAAATAACTCCAAACTCTCCATTTGATGAATAATGGATACCAGGAACAGGCTGTGACCAAAATATATTTTTCTTATAATAAGCTCCACCAATAGATACAGTTCTATTGCATCTTGAATCATCTTTGCCATAGAGAAAAATTGCTAAAAGAGGAAACATTATAAATGGCTGTGTCTTTATATAATATTTATATATTTGCTTAATATAAGAACAAATTCTCCAAAACAATCATTTATGATAATATTTTTAATGAGACTGGTTTTTTCTTGGGAACAGTGTGCCAATTTTTATCCTAAATACTTCGAATGCGTTGCAGATCAGTGTAAAATTGGAGAAATTACCATGGCTAAGTGTACAATTATTAATAGAATGAAATGCGAAGGATCAAGAACGATCAACGCGTCTTTTCCATGTTATTACTGCTGGCAATTACCAATATCGAACAGAAGATGTGTATTCCCAAACCAATGTCAAAGCGTCTCTCGACCAATTGTCTCAAGTTGCTCCACCATTTCAACTTCAGAGTGTTTAGGAAATCGAGCTTTCAGCACTTTAGAGTACTGCAAATCCAAATCGGGATATTCTAAAACCATAGCGCTATCATTTTCCATACTTTTAGGGGGATTTGGTGCTGATAGGTTTTATTTGGGATATATGACTTTGGGCATTATTAAAATGTTCACTTTTGGCGGACTTAGCTTATGGTCTATTATTGATGTTATATTAATATCATGTGACGTTCTCAGACCATTTGATGGATCTTTTTATGAGTGATTGGCTATTGTTTTTCTGAATGATAGTTCATCATTTGTTTTTTCATATTCTTATTATTAGTTATTATGTTCATTTATCAAAGAAATATACTTCCATTTCAGTTTATTTCTGTTTTTTGGATTGGTTTTAGATATCATGTGGAATTAATGAATGAACTGTTTCAAAAATTCTTTCAATTAGGGTATTCTTCAATTCTTCAAATGAATTATTCATTTTAATATCCCAGAATTTTGCTTTTGGTTCCTCCTTTTCTTTGTATGAATTATAGATATTGGATAATTTTTGGAAAGATATCATTGGATCAAGTATGGAATTCTTCCTTAACAAGCAAAATCCGCAGAAGTTAATATTATTATCGATCATTTTTTCAATTTCTTGGATACAAATAGGTTCACGTTCATGATGTGTATCATTTACAATGCCCTCAAAACTTTCATAGGCTTCACCAAACGAATGACCATGAGAAGGAGCATCAGTAGCAAAAATGACAATCTTAATTGAATCTTTGGTATAATTCATTGTAGACAGAGAATTGACAATATTAAATGCTCCTGCCCAATCTTCTGGAATATCACCACCACCTTCAGCCTTAACCTGATGAAGAGCATTGATTACTACGTTGATATCATTACTAATGGGCACAAATGAATGTTGATCTCGACCATTTGTCCCAATGGGATCTTTAAATAAAACTACACCATAATTAAACTTGATTCTCTCTGATAGAGTTCTGCATTTTTCATCAATTGTGAAGCATATTTGTTCAAATGCTTGAATCAGAGTTTCCATACTATCTGTTGTATCTATTACAAAAACAATATCCATTGCACCACTTTGCTTTGCAATTACCTCAGAACTACTAGAGTCAGACATATAATAAAATGACAAATCTTTGTCAAAATTGGATTGAGAAAAAGTAAACCCGACTTTTTGTCTTGACAGAGTAGTTCAATTTGATGATTAAGAATAATCGTTTGTAAACAACAAAGATGTTTCTGGATCATTTTTCATCCATTATTTGTATCAAAAGCGATGATTCTGTTGTTGATATAAAGATATGCCCTCTTAAAAAGCGTTTATTAGTGGTGTATCCATCTTTAATTTGTATTCGTGATACTGAATCAGAAGATTTAAGTGTTTTATGTGAGATGAGCATAACAAAGAAGTTTTCCGACCAAAATGGATATTTTTCTGCTTCTTCATGGATATCAAAGGGCTTTTTTGCTTGCTTATCCACACATGGGAAAATTATTGTTTATTCCATAATAAATAATCGAATATCCTTAAAAACATCCAAAATTCCAGGAAATGGTAGTTTTTATACATGCGTTGATGCTTTTAAAGGGTATATTATATCTGGAGATGATAAAGGAATGATTTATATCCATTCTCTTGAATCAGATGCTTTAATTATCCACAGAGTATCTGATATTCCAATTAAAAAAATTGGAATTTCCCTAAATTATGCTCTTGTATCTTGTTCAGATGGAACTACCCTAGTATTCACATTGGATTCTCAGATAATAACTAATGCCTCATATTCTTTGAAGATATCACAAATTCCAATATATTCTAAAATCATCTCAGTTTCTCCGATTTCTGATTCGTTTGTTGTTTATGATCCTCATGGATACATTGTATTATCTAGTTTTACAGGAGACAGACAAAATATCCCATGCAAGAAGAGGATCACACAACTCATTTTAAACAATGATGGAAATCTTTTTTATGCGTTTTCAAATGAGGATTGTGGTATTTTTTCCAGGGATATTCCAAAACTCAGATGGTTCACCACCGAACTTAGTGGAATTGTGTTTGCATCTGTTGGTAAGTCTAGGCTGTTTATACTTAGTCGCCAAGGATTGGCCACTGTACCGCTACAAAGTATTGATTCCAATTCCAAATATCCAATTGTTTTTTCAAACAGAATTGTTAATGAATTTCGTATTTCATCTGATGGATGTTCTTCAATTATTCATGTTTTATCTGATGAGTATTTTAATGTTATCGGAAATATTGAATATGTTTCTCATAATGGATCATTAATTGCTGTAGCAGGGAGAAAGAAAATTGCAATTATCAATACCCAAACAGGATCAATGTTTATACCAATACAGCCCCATCAAATATGTACACGCGGGCTTGCTTGGTGGGGAAAGAAATTGTGTGTTATTAGTTTTGACTCGAAAACAACGAAGTATTCCTTCATTGTGCTTAGAATTGCCTCATTTACTTCAATTGAAATTGAGAAAATGATTGAGCTTCAAGGTCTTCCCTATGAAATAACTAACTGCAATGATTGTGTTCTATTATCGATGTCACAATGTATTTTATTAATTCGGCCCGATTATAGCACGCAAACACTCACTGTTACCGATTCCAGACACTCAATATATTGCTCCAAATTTGATTCAATAATAATTCTTGAAAAAAATAGCAACCTCTCTGTTCATTCAAAAGGGAATCAAAGGTATATAAAAGATGAAGTATCATCATTTTATGTTGATAATCAATTAGGTTTTATCTTTATTATATCAAATGATGTCATGTATGTTTCTTATTTGCCATCTAATGATGTATTTATATTTGAAAGTATTAAAGATACTGTTCTTTCCATTTCACCAGAAAATTTCGCTTTCATATCTATTAATGATTCATTTCAACCAAAAATCATATCCTATTACGCCAAATCAATCAATTTATTAATGGAATATGATTTTCAAGAATCATCAAGAATATCTCTTTCAATGAATTCCCACTTTGAGTTTCATAGATTAGTTACAGATCTAATTTTGATGATGCTTAATAAGAATCAAGGGGAGCTCATTGTTAGGTTTATTCGTAGCATTCCTGAGTTTTCATATATTAATACTGCTCATGAGACCTATGGGATTTTTATGGGTGTTAGATTTGAATCACAAAAAGATCAGGAAATAGTATTTAATGAGAGCCAACTTATTCATCATAAGCTATCTATTAAGGGAGATCTGACGCCAATTATTGTTTTAATTGGCCAGACAGAACACTATAGTTATTATTTTTCTGCTGCTTTGCATTATCTCAGGAATTGCAACGAAAACAGAGAATCAATTGTTAAAACTATCAGTCTTTTTGATTCCATTATTCAGACCTATGATAAGAATCTTCAATTCATTGTGTTTAATAACGAAAGGATTAATGGACCAGATTTTGTAAAGCTTATTCATGATTTTGAGTCTTCAATCATAGTATTTGTTTCCATTTTGATGCAAAAAATGAGAATTGATCTTGTTCTTTGTGTCTTGGACCTACTAAAGAAAGGAGAGAAACAAATTTTATTAAAATTGCATGAATTTGATTCGGAGTGCCCGGTTGAATATATTCTAGATATTACAGCACCTATTATCTCAAAACATGGAATTGAGAAGGATCTTATCCGGGATTTAATCACACGATTTAATAGTGCAGACCTTATTCATTGGACAATAGGATTGCACCTAATTATTGGGCAGTATTCCCAAACAAAAAAGCTATTAAATGATTATCCCCAAATAAAAGCTTCAATTAGGAGTACACATTGGTCTCATCTCATTGATTCCTAATTAAAATTCATAAAACTCGATGAAACTGATGGTGAGTAGACTCTACTTGACGTAGCTGGATTATTCTCCAATTCCTGCTTCTTTTTTCTTGGAGTAACAGTGGATGTTGCAGGCCTAGTCATATATTTTGATGATGATTCGGCTTTCTTTTGTTCAAATAGTCTTTCTGGATATACAATTGCCGAAAGATCAAAGAATCTCTTTTCAATGATATCCAATTTTTGTTCAATTGTTTTTGGTTTGTCTGGAAATCCAATTATTTTCCCAATCTTTTCTTGAGATGATAAAACCCTTTCACAAATATTATCAATGCTCGATATGACAGTCGCATATTCTTCTTCTTTCTCAGTAACTCTTTCGATGTTCTTAAAAGCATTGATTTGAGAGTATTTCCTCCCCTTCTTCAACCTTTCAATTTCATCTTTCAACGACAAAACTGTATTAGATAAAGAAACTTGCAAATTCTTTTGTTTTTCTAGTTCTTCTTTCAGAGATACTTCGCCTGGAGATGACGAACTCACTAAATGCTGAAGTGTCTGAGACCAGGTGTTTTTCGTATTTATGAGGGTATCATATCTGTGTAGAATTTCTTCAGCTGTAGCGAATGCTTGTGACTTTTCCACTATTTGCTCAAAGAACTTTGCGGATGGTTGTAGCTCTTCGATAATACTTTTAAGATACTCAAGCCTTTTAACAATCTCTGATTCAGTCTGAACTAGACTTGAATATTCAGTTTCAAATTTATGGATCATTTCTGTTTGTTTGCCTTTGTTCTCATTAAATTTATTTATCTCTTGTTGAATATGCCTGTGAAATTCGGAATTCTTTTTTTCCTCGATATCATTTTTGTTTCTTTTCTCATTTAACTCGCTTTTCTTTTGTTCAAAGACAACCATCCACTTCTCTTGGTCTTCACGAGCATTAGAGAGCTCTTGCTGAATATTTTCAAGCTCCTGTCGTTTAGCAATCAGCTCTGGTGATAAACCAGGCAAATTAATCCGGCGCTCATGATTGTTTCCAAAAACTTCAAAGTATTTCTTCTCAAATGTATTCATAACATGTTCACCTTCTGTGATAAATGTGGTACTTGCTTCAGTCTTCATTTTAATTCCAAACGTATATTTCAAAAATCACTTCCATCATTTCAAGATCCTAGATAAGGGATAATCCTGAATCAAGTCGAAATACTAATGAATGTAAGAGTTTCTTTAGAAAGATACACTCAGATTTATGAGAATGGAGGCTTTGGAATTGAAGATATTGATATTGTAATTAATGGTAAAAGGTTTTCTTGTAGTTTTTTTGCCCTTTCGGTTCTATCTCCAAAAGTATCGAGATTGGGTTCAATTTGCAGTCATCCGTCAACTATAGTCATTAATGAAGATATAGATATTGATTGTGTTGAAGAATTTATTAAATATATTAAAGGTTATCAGATAACAGTTGGAGTCCATAATTTAATTGGGCTGAAGACAATTGCTCAATGCCTTTATTTACCAGCATTATCATCTCATTTGGTTTCTATCGAGTATTTCATGAAAAAATGCTCTCTAGAAATGAATAGACTTAGGAGTATAGAAAGTGATCCACAAACAGATCTCGATTTTATCTCGATGTTTTTCGTAATCTTTGCTTCAAATGATGATTTTTATAATACAAAGTGCCAAAAACTTATTAATATCTTACAGAATCCATGTTTAAGGGTACCATCAGAGGATGTTGTATTGAGATTCATTATACTATATGAGAAGAATATGATGCAGTTTTTCAATCCTGAAATATTCAACACATTAAAGATCCAAAACCTAACTAAAGAAGGTCTTAGCACATTCTTTTCTTGTATTGGCTCGAGAATCAATATTAATCTATTAAAGGATACCTTTACTAAAGGATATAGACCCGAACCCGATGAATGGAGATATGTTACCGTAGAAGATATAGAAGAAACTATTATATCACTATGTAGTCTACAGTACTTTTCGCTTGGAGCTAAAAATCATACTAGGATTAGCCCAAGCACATCCAGGAAATATGCATTTTACCATCGAGTTGAATGTTCAGTCCCTCCTCAGATTGCATTGAAGAAAAAACCAAAAATCTTCTCTTTTCAGATCTAATCATAGAAAACCTTTGTTTTACTGAGTCTTTTTGCTGATAGCCTGGTTGAAAATCGAATCAACTTTCTGTTTCCAAATATTTTCGAGCATGAAGCCGCTTTCTGTGAAGAATTCTTCAAATCCAAATGAGGATTCAACAACGGGAGCACCAAGCCGTTGGAAAAATGTTGTCTTTTCTTTGACATAGACAGATATGTGATATTTGCCAGAATAAAAAGGTGTGTGTGCGCACACAATTAAATTTTTGTTTTCGTTTCCATCTTTTGTGAATGTACCAATATAATTTGGCCACCAGAAGTGGGTAATTCCATATTCAACAAAATATGTTAAAGATGCTGTCGAAACAAAGAAAAGAGCATGAGAAAATTTCTCATCCCAAGATACGCTCCACATATAGAGCCACATCAAAGCTGCTGCGTGAAAAATCTTACTAAGCCCAATTAAAATAGTCAACCAACGACTCTGAAAATATTTAAACTCGGCGAATTTATTGATTAATACTTCATTCATCCTTCTCCTCAGGGCACCACTTGAGCTTAAGTTGTACTTTGGGTTTCCTTTGACCATTAGTGACAAATTGCACTTTTATCGTCCATCAGGTTGTAAATACAAGATTTCCATTTTCATTGAAGAGATACTTCGATGTGATTCTTTTTGGATGAACAATGATTATTGACGATTGATCTGGAATAGGGCAAACAAGTTTGATATCTCCGTAGTTGAGATCAGCAGTAACAAAGTTGATATCATCAATTTCAGTGATATGGAGATACTGTCCACTAATCAAAACAATGAAGTCAAATCCTTTTTGATTGGAGATTGAAGTCATGTGTTGAGGAGTCCATTGAATTATAGTATCATGAATTAAGGTTCCATTAGCAGTATAAACATACAGATTGTTTTCTTCATTTAAGTTTACACCAACAATGACAATGCATGCCCATGTTGGTGTAAAGCAAATTAGTTCAGGTTTTGAACATGTAGATATTGTACGAATAAGCTTTTTTGAATCAATGGAATAAAGAGAAACCACTCCATTTTGTGTACCAACAAGAAGCATCCTGTAATTTTTGGATAGATGAATGCAAACAATGTTGCTTGAATACACAGAAATCACTGATATGATTCTAACAGTATCTTCAACTGAAAATATATAAACCATATTAGCGATGTTAGTGATCGAAAAATAATTTTCACTAACACTGTAGTGCTGAACCTGAAAATCAAACCCAAAAATTGGAACAATTGGTTTTGATTCAAAACTATGCACTTTAAATCGACTGTCTTGATCAATGAAAACAAAAAAACTTTTGTTACAAAACAGGATTGAATCAACCTGATATTCGAGTTGTTTGATGACCTCTGTCTTAAGAGTATTACTAGTAAGCTGTTTTGTTGGACTCTTATGAGCAATGTGCAGATTTTTGGTTTGATCATGCGAATAAATACTGAAACAAGAAGATTCTACAGAAACATAACATGGTTTGAATAAGTCACAATTCAATTGATAATCATTAAAGAATTCATTCTTCTTTGGTTTATCTCGTTTTTCATGATTTTTCATGAAAAGTGTGGATGGAATAGTACCCAAGAATTCCATTTCTGCCAAAATACTAGATTCTTCTTCATAAGAATTATTTTGCCAAATATCTTCATATAGTTCGTTTTTATAATATTGTATTCCATTTGTTTTGGATATCCTATTATAAGGACCCCATATTAAATCAATCCAATCATTAATATTATTGGATACATCATCGCTTTCAAGTACTTTTCTCATTTTGTAAACAAAATCAAAAGGAGAATGAGCCCATATCGGAATTATGACGTCATTAACTGGAGTATTTTTGTTTATTCCCAAATCAAAGCGATTATTATTTGTTAAAAACTCTGGAAAATAATAAAATTCTGGTGTAAGCTCTCGATAATCATTAATTTGACTTGAACACATACGATAAGCAGATGATACTGATGAAAATTGTCTTGATGGATCATCAAACCTACCGCTATTAATTAAAATTTGTCTTGAGGCAAATGGTTCGACTCTAAGCAAATAAAGAAACAAACTCATTGGAGAAGAGCAATATGAACTAAAAAGAAAGTGTTGACCCAGAGTATATTTTGCTGTTTCTGCTTTTTCGATGAGTTGTTGAAGCCTTTTTTGATCAATTTCTCCCATTGTTTTTGACAAATCTCTACGTTTTTGTGAAAAACTATCATCCGAATAATCATCAATAATCCATGGGAAAATTGGATACTGAGAAGGGTCATTAAAAGACCTTCCACTATATAAATTCAAAAGAGTCAAATAATCAAAATTTGTGATTTCATTATTCTTCCATTTCTTTGTCCAGTCACCAGATTCAAAAGAAAATCTAAAATCATTTCTTTTCAAATTTATCATTGACAAATTATATGTTTTTTTGATACTTCTTATGATTTCAAATGAATCTTTTGATAAACAATCAATAAAGAAAGACTTTCCATTTATCATCATGATCTCCATCCCTCTATAAATTTGGAAACGTTTCTTCTGATTTATTGAAGTAATTCTTTTTGGGTCCATCTGGACCAATTTACATTCACTTGCAATATCTAGATATATCATTAATTTTGATAAATATAGGGTACTTTTATAATTATTTTTTGGAGAAATCAGCTCAACTGCATAACCATTCTGTAAAAAATCTTTAAATGCTATCTTTTTGAGCTCATAAATGTATTTATTGGATTCATCTATTCTCAAAAAATCGGTATTTGGAAAGATTTCTCCTGTATCTCTTAATCTTGATGCGCTTTCATGGATATTAAAATGATAATTCGGAGTTAAAATTTGTGGAATTTGAGTTATTTTTTTTGTAGATGAATATGAAAATAGATTTGACCTTTTGTAATATTGTGTTCCAAGCTCTCCAGGAACCCATTTATATGGGCTTCCATTTTTTTCCATTAATTTCAAATACAATTCCCAATTCAACAATTCATCACATCCATTTTCTTGGACAAATTTGAAGTTAGAATCACCATCCATAATTCTATTATTATGCTCAATAAAGCATTTTAAGCTGTTTTCAAGAGAAAAATAGTCCTTCATTTGTTCCTTGGTACTCAAAAAATCATTCATAACTACTGAATCATTGTTTTTCTTTTCGAATAAATATGAATTGAAACTTGCTTTAAGGAGAATATTCTCATCAGAGAGAATACCAGGCTTTTTCCATGATATTTTTTTGTTCTTAATATTTTTTTCAAAATGATAAAAACATGATGATTCGATTTGTGATTTTTTAAAATTTGAAGCAATTAATTGTATAAAAGTTTTGTTATTCTGGTCTAATACATCTGATAGAACACAGAAAAACATTTCAGGTGATTTATCAAGCCACGATGATAAGTGATCTATTACATAATAAAACTCATCCCACTCTTTAAAATTACACTTGATCATAAACTTTAATATTCTTTCAAACAAATTCCTGTTCTCAATAGTATTCAAATCAAAGTATTTAAAACATCCATAGATCAACCAAAAATACCAATATTTACATTTGAACTCAATAACATTGTCGATATTAATAAAATAGTAAAATGAATCCAAGAAAATGCCACATTGATGACAGATAAAAGTTACTATTGGGAAAAATACAGATGATTTCCCTGAGATTTTCCTAAAATACGATTCAAGAAGCAACAAATCATATTTTCTCTCTTTGATCAATTGGATGAAATATTGATACAATTCGGGACAAATGCTTAATGCAGAATAAAGAACTTTAACCTCTTGTATGTAATCCTCTTCCAAATAATCTCGGCCAATGCTAAAGTTTAAACCATATATAATTCTCTTAATTATCCTAAAATATCTCTTATTATTAATGTTCAAAAAGTGAAAATATTGACGATCGATAGTATCGATGTTCACTCTTGACAAAACCTCTTTGTTTAAAAGAATTCTTTGAAATATTAGCGAATAATAAACATCTGTTTCTTGTCTATTAATAAAACTAACAACAATTTCTATTAGCTGAGAATTAACATTCTCCATCATGGATAGCTGTTTACCAATAATACATATAAATCTCCTTAAATATGATTTTTTTTCATTTGTGTCATCATCTAAGAAAAAATTAATTATTAATTTTTGCAATTCAATACTTGTATGTGAATTTAATAATGCTAAAAGAACATGTAAATTTTCTCTGATCTCAAGATTCATCAAAATTTCATTATCCTTCCAAAAAGAAAATTTAATTTGTATTATTTTCATTAATTTTAATTGAACTTCATTATAATCAAGTTCCGAAATATTGTGTGGTTTGTGAAGTAGATAGTAAATAATTTTATATATATACTCTGCCGAGTTTTCTTTTAAAGAATTTGTAGAATATATCATAATTTGATCTAATAGATGTGTTAAATGGGATGTATTTTGACATAATGATAATAAATCCAACAATTGAATCCCAAAACCAATTTGACAATTTGTGCTTTGAGTATTCATATTTTCAAATAGAGATATGAATTCCTCATTCAATTCATTAATACAAAAGGGCTTCTCTTCTTTGACCATACATAAAAATGAATAAATCAACTTGTTATAAGTTTGGTAATCCTTTGTGTTTTTTAAAACAGAACAAAAATATTTGACACATTCAGTTATTCCTTCGATATCCTTACAGCATTTATAAAACTTAACAACTTTTGAAAATGAAGAAACAAAAGACTTAACAAAATCGATAATTTTGAAATCAACATAATCTTTTGATAGTATTCCAAGCAAATACTTATTCATTTGACAACTAGAACCTAAACTTTGAATGATGCCCCATAGTTTACCTAGTTGATCTGCAATATTCGGATGATGTGATAACAAAAGCTTTTCTATAAATTGTTGAGAAATCTCAACACTAATAGAAGACTGTTTTTTTAAAAGTACAAAAAGACTAGATATTACAATGTTCCCTAACTTGTTTCTACAAAAACTATCAAATAAGTATTCATGTTTCATAATTCCATCAAGGATTTGAACATATTCTTGATATTCTTGAATATTTTTTATAAAAGATTTAAAACTGTCTGAATATTTATCAATATATAGCCTCAATACAAAATACTTAATGGATAACAAGTCTTTACCATTTTGTGAAGTGCTTGTGATAAAAATTTTATGGCAAGAAAATGCTTTTTCTATGTTAAAATCGATTTTTGGTAAATTTTTAAGTATATAAAGCATAGGTAAGATTAATTGCAGTCGTGATGTTTCCCAAGAATCATTCTTAATAAGATTATTGGCATATAATTCAAATTTTGAAGTATTATTCTTTAAAACCCCAATTAAATGATCCAAAATATCCTTTATAGGATTGAGTACCTCAAAACCATTCTCATATTCATTATCAAATTCTGGTTCATTAAAACAAAGATTTATATTAATAGACATCATATTCTTGGGCCTCTCAAAATCAAACAGTCTAATTACATTAAATGTTTTCAATTCTTTGCATTTTAACAACAAGAATCCATAAATTGAGTCAAAAACCACTTTCTGTCCAATTAATGGATCTTCATCGAGTAAACTTATCAAAAAGTGAGGATAGTTTGCCGAATTTTTGACATATTTAATTATCAAATTTTGTTCAGTGATAGAATCATGCATTTGCTTCTTTAAATAATCCCAAAGCCGAGAAAGCGTTTCTTCGCTGATATATCCGTTCTTTATTATACTTTCAACCAAAAAGGGATCTTTTTTTGCGATGTACTGTTCACCAAAATCAGTTAAAGCTTGATATAAATAAAACTCAGCACAATATTTCCGGATTTTTTTTGATGTTTCAGAATTACTTTCCTTGCAAAATATGTCCTTATATAAGATACATTCATTAAATTTTCTGCTTAACATACCATTAATATGAAATATTGCTGCATATAAACAATATAAGTACAAAAACTCATCTTTTTCCTGAAAATCGCCAATAATTGGATTTCTTTCCATGATAATTTGAGTTTGTCTTATAACCTCATCATTGTTATTGCTAATTTGCTCATAATTCTCGAAAAAATCAAATAATAACTGGTGACCGCACATCTCAGAGGAATTCCTACATGTATCAAACAATTGATCATGTATAATAGTAAGGACTAGATCATTCGATTTGTTTTGCATATTTTTGTCAAGTTTATGTGACCAAAATTAGTACAAGGGCAAAATGTTCTTTGCTTTGTTCTCTATTTTGCTTCGAGTTTCTCGTCGAGAACGGCCTCCACTTAACTACACATCTATTACAAATGAACAGATTAGCGATTGGATCAAAAAGCACCCTAATACTGTTATATTTTATTCCGAAAATGCAAAAGTAATCAAACCCCTCAAAATAACCATTGATGAACATAGTGACATAGCTAGTTTTGCTCTTACTCCTCCAAATCCTGGCGAAAACCAGTTTTGTATTGGATACCCATGTGCCGCAGCATATTTGAATGGTACTCATGTCCGAAGCACTATTTCCGATTTCTCCCCCCTTGATTTCCAATTTTGGATTTCTCACACCATATCTGAACCGCATTTTGATATATCTAGTGCGGAAGAGCTTCGTCTATTATTGAATCTTCCTGGATTTCACCTAATTTGTGTGGATATGCAACACAGGCCTGTGTGGGTTCCTCAAGAATATGTTGTGTTTTATTCAACTAGGTTTCAGTTTTCAAAGCTTGGACTGAGTGTGTCCAAAGGATTATACGTTTTTAGACACTCTGATAGGGAATTAATCAAGTTAATCAAGTGGGATCCATCTCAGTTTACTTCCAATTTGTTTGATATTGGTTTTGATAGTATCCTTTCTCGGCCATTCCTTGCAGGATCATTCATTGATCATGTATCTGATGAAGCTGATAAAATTAAGATTTCTGTTCTCAAAGAAGTTGCCAAAGAAGCTCACACCAGATTTGGGATAACTTTCTTTGCAGGTCATATGGCAGGACATGTGTCTCATATTGCAAGGATTAGCAACATATGTGGTCCCTTGTTCGTTGTACTAAACTCAACCGATTTCAGAGGACCTCACTGGGGTTTTACCAACATGGAGAATATTCATAACATTTCATTTATTTCTGGATATTTAAAGAATGTTTTGAGGGGTATGAAACCAAACAAAATTACTTCTCCTCCCCAGAACCGCATGAGGAAAGTTGGAGTAAATGAAGTTGTTGGTATAGATTTCCGAGAGAAAGTTGTATATAATCCACTATCATCCATCATCATTGTGACTTCTTCATGTGCTGATTTGCCAAATGAGTATCCATCTGTGATGAATGCTGCTTCTTGGGTATATTCAAACAAGAGTATTAGTTTCTTCGCTTTTGATCAAGGAAGAAATGAAAACCCAGAAGAGCTTACCGTCTTCCATTCATATCCTCAGATTTTAGCATATCCTGCTAAAAACGGTGAAAGGAGGTTTATTCCTTTTGAACAAGAACTCACCTTGCCGAATTTTGCCGAATTTATCAAGGTCAACCTTGCTGTTTCAATCAACGAAACCGAAGCCCAGCTTCTTCAAGAATACACTATGCAAAATCTTGAGAGTTATGATAGAATGAATGATGGAAATGGAGGCTCATTCATGAACCCTGAGCTTTAAAATACTGGTTTATCTTATCTATTTTTCAATTGCAAGACAGACCATTTTTTTATTATTATCCCTCCATTGTTGCATTTCTTCTATATAGCTTAATTTATTGGAATGTTTTTAAGAAGGATTCCAGAAAACAAAACTGTTTGTCTGGAATTGATATTGAAAAACAGGTAAATCTTTTTGGATTGATTACATCTTGTTTTTCATCAATTATTCCTGAAAAAAGGTATATAAGAATTACTGCTCTTTTTGGGAATTGCACAGAGAAAATGATTATACTGTCCAACATTTCATATGGATTTGAGAACAATCGGCGATTTATTAACGGAAATAGAATTGATTTCGGATATAATGGTTCCAATATTAAAGAAATTGATTTATATTATGACCATCTTCTTCGTTATGAGTCTCTTTTAATCAATTTCTCTCTTACTAATCATCCCAAATGCAAAAATGTATCTTTGTGTACAGAATATTCTTCTTATTCATCAACAATTTTGTTTTCTTTTGTTGCATTTGCATTTTTTATTATTGATACATTCGCGTTATATGATTACCTAACCAATAATAGAGAAAAAATAGAAATTATGACTATTTTATTAGCTATTATTAAAGAATTAACTATGTTTCCTACTAAATTGATTCTTTTACATTACCCATCAAAAGGATTATTGTATGTTGACATGTTTTTTAACTCAGTAATGATATCTTATTCTTGTTATTTCATGCTTATTACCCTGTTTAGAATCGGGAAAACTCGCCATCAGACTTCTTTTTGTTTTTGGTGTATCCTCATTGTGGTTTATTCCATATCAGTTCTCATTTTCTCGTTCAAGTATCAAAAATCATTGATAAGAATCCAGTCATTTCTTCCTAATTTATCGTTTTCCAGTCCAAGTATTATTATTTTCATTCCATTTTACCTGTTCTTATTACTATGTCCCATTTTAAGATATATATTAAACTCAAAAAGCCTATTCAAAAGAATCCAACCTGTTTTTACATTCAATTCAATTCTCGCCTTTTTATTAACAATATCTTTTAAATCTCCTTCAAATGAGTATGTTAAGTGGATAATGCCTCATTTCTTGTCTTCAGCACTAGTAATAGGGTATTTTTATTTCTTTTCTTTTGACGACGATAATCATACAGTTAAGACGTTACACCAATGAGCACTAAAATCGAAAATGGAAATGAGTTTTATTTTTATAAGTATTCTGATTATCCTAATCCCACGCAAATTGTACGAGGATTATTAGAAGGAATTGATATTTGCCAGGTAGATCCAAAACTTTTTCCCCAACTTGTGAGGGAGTTGGACAGATGCCGAAGTAAATGTGTCCAAAGCGAGGATTTTCACTATGTTCGAAGAATCGATTTTTATCTCGATTATATTAGTGATCATCCAAAACGATTACTTATTGCTCAAAAACTCAAGAGAAAAATCATTGATACTCCTTCTAAGCCCAGCCCTTACTCGGAAACTGAACTTGACACTATTATTAGTCAGATATTATATACAAAAACGATTCCAAGAATGGATTCTGATCAACTTGAGCAAGTTACTGATGAGCTTAGAAGAATCAGGTCCCAATATATTGCAATTTCCGATTCATCTAACGTCGATCTCATTGATCAAGCTGTTCGTTTTGTGTTTCAACAATATGAAATCAAAGAGGCTTCAGAAATACAAGGTCAAAGAACTCAAGAATTGCATCAAAGAGTGGATGAAGCAAAGATATTTCTAGAAGATCTCAAAGGAAGGTGGAAAAAGATCAAAGACAACTTTATTAACAAAAGGGATGTTGAGCTTGAATCCATAAAACAAAAGAATAAAGAAGAATATGCCAACATGGCTAAGCTTCTGATGAAATGTCCTCCGAAAACTATATCTAAATTGTCACCAAAGCTAGTAGATATGAGAAGACAAGCAGAAGTTATAAAAACAATAGGCACTTCATCAGAGTTATATGATTTGCTTAAAAAGATTAAATCTGAGGAATTAAAAGTTGAGAATCAATATTACTCGAGTTGGGAGTCTATTGCCAAAAAGAAGCTCAATCAACTTGTTAAAAAGCAAGATAAGCAGTTTCTCATAGTTGTTGCCAATTTCAAACGAGATGAAGAAAATATTAATAAAACTTGTGAGCAGGAAATCCGAAGTGCTCAAAGAACCCTCGATCATTTTCAAAATTCATTAAAACAATCAGAATCATTACTAGCTGTAGTATATCCAGTAACAGAGCCATCTCCGAGGAACATTGTTCCAACATTAAATCTGAATGATTTATCTCCAGCCAATAATACTTCTCCTTCAACTTTTCGAAGAAGGGCTTTGATGAACCAACAGATTTATTCTAAAAGACAAAGTCCTTCAAAAACATCAAGATAAAATGTTAATTAATCACTCGCTTTTAATTATTTAACTGTATCCAATGCCTCTCTTAATAGGCTAATCTCATTATTCATTGAGTCAAATAGTAGAAGCATTTCAGGAGATTGTTCTCTAACAACATCAAGAAGTCCTGCAATATTTTGGCCGCTCTTCATCTCGTTTTCTTCCTCTTGAGAAAGTCTTTTGATATTATCTTTGTGAATAAGCCCAACTGTCTGATTTGAAGTGAATACAGTGCACCATCCACTATCATCTTCTCTGACTATGTTAATAAGAAGGCCTCTTGAAGCATTGAGAATTTCATCAACTTTTTGAGACGACTGTGATAAAACACGTGCTCTGTATATTACTGGCTTCCTTGTTGCTTCATTGAATTGATGAACATCCTCAAGAATCCTTGGCGCCTGATTAATAAAAGTCTGGGCAACCTGGTCTTGAATAGATCTAACTTGGGCGGGAGCCATTGTTGAACCAACGACGGGTCTAATCAAAAGAGGCCCCAAAAATGGTAGTAATGAATAGTGGGTAACCCCATTTTGCGGCTGAGCCTCAAGGACTTTCTTAAAATGTAGGCCGAGCATTCTCAAAAATTGGCGAACTGGGGCAGATGCTTCAAGTACCAATTGACGAATATCATCTGGATGAACTTTTGAAGCGAATTTTGGCATGGCTTCTCCAGAAAGCAAACTTACTGGAAGCATCTTGAGATAAGCAAGTAAAACAGCAAGTGCGTTGTGAATATCATCGGTTTGAAGTTGGTAATTCTGGTTCAGAATTGCTAATCCGTTATCGATGAATTCTGTGGGAACTTCAACAGTCCATACTCCTCGCAATTTAAAGCCGGTAGTATCAAGGATTTGGAAAACAGGAGGAAGAAAATACGGAACCAAAAACTGAACATGATTTTCAATTGGTGAAACGTGGCAAGCGGAAATAAAAGGCTCGCCAACAATAGAAAACGAACACTGCTCCATTATAGCCTTTTTCCACAGGTTCTTTTGCTCCTCGGTGTCAGCGCTGATTAAATACTCGCCACGTTTGGCAAGCTTCGGATTCAGCAGCTGGATCCTTAAAATGAAGTTACGCTTCTTATTGTTGGGTAAATCGCTCACATCAATGTCAACAATTGGAATTTTGCCATTTGGCGGATCTGGTCCAATCTCTTTTTTGAAATAATAAATGCAACGACCTTGAAGACGAAAATATCGCTTCTGCCAACGCTCCAAAAAGCCAATGTTGGCCTTATACAACCAACCTTCAAAAGCATTAGGAGAAGATGGATTATACTCGAAATGCATAAATGTTTTTGAATTAAACCCCAGATATAAACATCAGAAAAAACCACATTTAGTCCATTGAAGCTTTTACCTCCATTCTCAACCTGGACATTGTTTTTGATTCCTTCTTCTTGACCGGCTTTCTTTTTAGCCTATTTTCCTTTGAAACCTTTGATTGGATTTTCTCATCTATATCTTCCTCCTCCTCTTCTTCTTCTTGGGCCTCTCTTCTTGTCCACTTCAGGTTGATGGGGGTAATCTCATCCTTAAAGTCTGAGAAGAGCGGCACATTATCTACTTTCAAATCGAATCTCAATCCAAAGAATCTTCTCAGCTCGTTAATATCGTGATTAAATTTATCTTCGGCCTCTGGATCTGTGTGTTTCATGCACTGCGGAAAGTCGATCAGTGTTATTGAATCATCTTCGGATACTAAAACGTTAAATTCACTGAAATCTGCGTGAACAACTCCGACTTTAAGGAGTCTGACAGCCAAATCGAGAATTTCGTTGAATACAGCTAATGGATCCCTGAGCTCTTGCAAGTTGTTAAGGAGTGTTCCTGGCACCAAGCTCATCACAACACAGTGTCTATTCTGCTCAATTGCTCTTGGCACTGGAAAATCTTGAAGAGCCTTAAGGTTGGCGAACTCTCTCTGTGCTGAGAGGCGCGAAAGATACAACCAAGAACTTGTGTGTTTGTTAGATAGATAATCACGAGTTTCCTTTGCTTTGCGGAACGATACACGACCTATTCTGTGGAATTTGATAACAACTGGTTTATCCTCAGCATCATATGCTGAAAACACATCTGCTTCCTTTCCTTGTCCTATAACGCTTCCGAGAGTAGATATAATACCCCTCTTAACCAAAGTATGAAGTGCTAAATAATCATATCCTGTTTTTGTAAGCTGATAACCATCATAAGGCTTTCCAACATGCGATAACAAGCGATTTCTAAGAAGATTATCCAAAAAATGATGAGCAGTTCCCCTTAATCCAGCAATAACATGGATTAACTCAGTAGCCACAATTTCATGGTTTCTCATGCCTATCTCTACTGATGTGAGAACGCGCCAATCCTCATCTTCAAGGTATTTGAGCAAAGTCGCATCAAAAGACATTGTTTTTCTTCTCGACCAATGGGGTCAAACTTTATATACTTTACTAATGAAAACTCTAATTTTTAAATTTTAAGATTTTGTTCTTGAAACAAAAGATTAATGTCTCAGACTTTCAATTTGCAAAATTTTTCTGCTCGCCAATCGGTTTCTAACACAAACGCGTATACAATATCGATTTATAATAGCTATTTCAGTGGTATTTCGAATTCTGGACTCAATGGCGGAGCTTTGTATTTGGGAGGAAATTTATTATTGGTCATGAAGATGGTTTTTGCTATCAACTGCGCTGCAAATTATGGTGGATTTGTATATTGTGCATCAAGATGGTTTAATTTAACACATTGTTGTGGAGATAGATGTATAGCAAATGAATTGGGACAATTTGGTTTTCTTATCCCTTCAGGAACGTCTCTTAATCATTTTAATATGTCTTCAGTTCAAAGATCTTCCCCTTTAATGGAAGGCAAGCATTATCCTGTAGCTTTTCGATCATCCGAGAACATTGTTCATAATTTTAACTCTTCAAATAATATCCTTGATAAATGGGGTTCTGGGCTAAATGCTCTTGGAGTATCTTCGGTCAGAGTGCAATATTCTACATTTTCACAGTTATATGGGAGGTGTGTTTTATTGTTTAGAGAAATCTCGAAATCAGCAAATGTTTCATTTTGCAATGTGGTGAACAATTATATTTATCCATCAGAAGAATACCAAGGAGTCGTTAATTTTTGTCTATCAATGACAATTAGTGATTGTGTATTCTATAATAACACTAATAACTTGTTTTTATGTCATGAAAAATCCACAAACACAGTTAATGTGGTGAGATCATACATTGAATCATCACCAGGATCTCTTGTAAAATTAGTTGATTCAACAATTTTTCCAGCTACATCGTTTCAACATTATCATGTAATGAATCATAATTGTGGAATAAGATCTGATACAACTCATAATGTGAAGGGCAATCGTAATCTATTGTTATTTAGTTTGATTAATTTTATAATACTGTGATATTTATCAAAAACAATGATCAAATTAATAATTTACTTGGGTTTAATTTAAACCCGAAAGTTTTTTATTCTCATTTAAGGTTGTTAAAAAATTGTTCAATCTCATTGAATTCGAGTATATGAGACAATGAAACTGGTGAATTACCATAAGAAAATAAAAAACCATAGAATCTTCAGCCAAAATATCGGCACCATGTTTTACCAGGCATTCAACTATATTAAAGGAGTTTTTATATAGAGCCAAATGAAGAGGAGTTTCGAGACAAAGATTATGGTTTAATCATTATTTCTTTCATTAATATTTGCCCTTTTACTAATAAGATATTTCACTATCTCAAATAAACAATTTCTAGCAGCATAATGGAGAGGAGTCTCAGAGAGATACGATATTTAAACTCAGAATCTTGTGCATTAATATCAGCATTGTGTTCAATGAGAAGCTCTACAACATTTAAATAACCATTTGACACAGCGTAATGAAGAGGTGTAGCAAAATGAATGTTGTAATATTATTTTCATCTCTTATATTTATATCTGCATTTACTGAAATTAACATTTCTGCAACCCCAACATTACCCTTTCGTGCTGCATAGTGAAGGGGAGATAAATCATAATCATTTTTGGGAAATATTTATCTCGGGAATTGACACATGCATTTTGTGATATTAGAAGTTTTAAAATGTTGAGATGGCCTTTTGATGATGCTACATGAATAGGAGTTTCATCAAATCATAAACTAAAAAATCTTTCCCTTTGGCATTTAGACATTCTTTTTCGTTGACCAAGTATTCTACAATATCAATAAATCCTTTTGCTGATGCAATGTGAATAGGTGTTCTTCCATTGAAATCAAATTATATTTTTTATCTTTTTCCCAAAGGTTTGCATTATGGGATACCAAAATATGAACAATATCAAAGTTACCAATTTCACAAGCAACATGAAGAGGTGTCTTAAAACCAGATATTAATCATCATCAGAAGTTTTCTCATTTATTAAAGCATTTGATTTGATTAAGTATTCCACGACATTAGTATGTCCATTTTCTATTGCATAATGAAGTGGGGTCCAGCCACCAAGTTTCTCTGAAAACTATTGTTTTTCGCATTAATTGCTGCATTTTTCTGAATTAAATATTTTATGGTAGTAAGATGACCAAATGTTGCAGCATGATGAAGTGGGGTGGCATTATAATAAATAATCAAAAAAATGTTAATGTTCTAGATTCAATATCAGCTCCATTATTAACTAATAATTCCACAATACATTTATGGTTATTATCAGATGCACAATGAAGAGGAGTCCATTTAGAAAAATGATGGCAAAATATGAATCCATAGAATTGACATCGATACCTTTGCTTATTAGGAATTTTGCTATTGAAAGATGTCCATTATCTGCAGCAATATGTAAAAGACTCCAATTGGAATATTATTGGATATATTTAGGCTTCTAGCATTAATATTACCTCCATTATCAATTAAGTACTCCAGTAATGAGAGTCTACAATACTGAGCTGATATGATCAAATGCTTCGATAAATCAATTAATTCACTATTGCACATATGAAAAATATCTGAGCTGCCACTATTAATCGAATATACCCTAGAAAAATCATCAATTCGGTATCCTAGAAGGATTAGATGCTTAAAACATCTTATTGATCCAAAATATGCAGATAAACATAATAAACTCAGATTATCAGGCTTCTTGCTCCATTCAAATGGACTCCATTTCACATTCTCTGTGAGATTAGGATCATAATGATCAAATTTGATCATGAAATTGTTTATATCATCATATTTCAAACAATACTCTGTTGATGATGATACAAATCCATTCATGATCAAATCATCAATATCATAATCATTGAAAAAAAATGAATCATCAAATTCATAAGGCTTGGTTTTACAAGATATTAATTTCTCTAAATCATTGTTTTCTCTCCAAAAATAGTAATATAACATATACACATCTTCTTTTTCATATAACTTGACAATATCTTTATATTGAAATATTCCAAGTTTAAACAAACGATATGTTAATACAGGGCAAATTACTGAAGATTTTTCTAAAACTATTTCCCCGAATTCCGGATTTTTGCATAATGGCTGGATGAAAATGATAACATTTTCGATAGAAAAGGGTCTCATTGTAGGAAGACTAACTAGTCTCTCTGCTACAAATTCAAAATCATTGATTTCGAGATCTCTATATTCAGCATTATCCCCAAAAAGCAAATTCTCAAATTTTATGCAGTTCTCCATTTTTTTAATGACGATTATTGAATATTGTGTCAATCAAATAAAATCAGTATTGGGTTGTAGGTTTATTGAATCGATGAATAGTAGTAATTATATAATTAGTTTTGTTATTAATAATGTTTTTAGCTCGATTAATAGTTTATTAAAAAATAATTTAAAATCCAAAAGCTCAATTTTGAAAATAGAAAGATATCGTTGTTTAATTTTGCAATTTTTGGCTAAAATAATGTTTTTTAGTGTTTTGCTGTTTTGTATCAAACATTATTTGTGCATTCTTCGTAAGAATTCTTTTCAAAAGCGAGCAATAGCCCATAGAGAGATCCACATTGGACTAATGGTGAATCGTGATGGATGTATAAATGAGAATATTGCAAATGGAAGATCTTATATTGACAAGAACATTGACATTTCTTCATGTTTCTTTTCCAGATTATCTGAATTTAATGGTAATGGGGGCGTTATTTCCATAGGATCAGGGTCATTTTCATTGAATATTGTTTCTTCAATGTTTTATAACTGTTCATGTTCTAATTATGGAGGGGCTATTTACTTCTATTCTCCAAATTACCGAATAAAATTGATTTGCGCAAGCCAATGCTACTCCGGATCATCATATGCAGGTCATTTTGCGTATTCATACTCATCACAGAAAAATTATATTGAGTATCTATCTGTATCATCATGCTCATTTCTTACTGTGGGATATAATTCTGTTCGATTACGAACTGGAGAACAAAAAGTTGAGAGCACAAACAGCTCATTGAATAATGCATATAGTGTGTCTAGTATTGTAATGGAATCATCTTCTCAAAGCTCTTGTTTGTATTGTACTTTTTCGAATAATATTGCTTCAAATAATCGATGTATTTGTTTTTGGGATAATACTGGAATAATTTCGTTTTCAAACATTGTTCACAACAATAGTCCTTTAAAACATGGTGTTGTTTATGTTAGTGGATCATATAAGATCCACTATTGCATTTTCGATATGAATCAAGATACTTTGTTTTATGTTGAATCTGGGTCAATTGATGTCTCTCATTGTTTTATTTCACACCATGGGATAACTTCTAGCATCAATAACAATTCTCTAACCAAAAAACACACATACCATATGCAGTTCTTCAACTCTCATTTTTGTATGACAGACTCTATAGAACCACAGATTACAACGGGACAACATTACAAATCGTGTTTTTGGCAAATAATCCACTTAATGATCATTTAAGGGAAAATGGGTAATTTTCCCCTTTTTTGAAAAATTATTATTTCTGTGAATTACCGACCATTTCTCCTTCAAATATTTTTGCTTTTTTGAAAACAAATGTTAAGAGAAGAAGAACCTACATCCCCAGTTCTCGGGATTATTGTTGGCGGCGGACCAGCCCCAGGATTGAACAGTGTGATTGCAGCAGCAGTTACATATGCATGCAGGTTGCATTGGACTGTGATTGGTTTTCACGATGGTTATAAGCATCTTTCTTCAGCTAATGAACAAGCGATCAAAGATAATTCTGTGAATCTTACAATGGAGCTCGTTGCATCATATCAATCACTTGGAGGTAGTTTACTGAGATGTGACAGAATGGATCCAACAAAGGATCCTAAACATGTGTCTAATGTGATCAGAATGCTTTCACATTTCAAGGTGAGATATTTATTAGCTATTGGAGGTAATGATAAAATAATGACATCCCACATATTAACCCAAGGTGTTGATCCAAAAGAAATGCAAATTATAGCTGTTCCAAAAACCATTGATAATGATATTCAGCTTCCAGTTGGCCAAACAACTTTCGGTTATCATACAGCAAGGTATTTTGGCACTAAGCTTGTAAGAAACCTCATAAATGATTCATCATCAGCCCCAAGGTGGTTCGTAATAGAAACAATGGGGAGATGCACAGGACATCTTGCAATGTCAATCGGCGAAGCATCTGGCGCTCATTGTGTAATTATTCCCGAAGATTTTGGAGAGCGTAAGATTTCTTTAGATGATATTTGTGATGTTTTTGAGTCTGCCATTCTTAAGAGGAATGCAATTGGGAAACCATACGGAGTCTGTATTATTAGTGAAGGGCTTGTTAACCAAATGGATGATGAAAGTGTAAAACATTTATATGCTAATGGTTTCTTGAGTCTTAATGAACATGGAAAAATTATTCTTGATGATGCTGAATTGAGCAGGGCTATCAGAAATGAAATGGAAAAGAGGCTTTCTCTAAAGAAGATACCAATTCGTGTGAATCCAAAGAAGATTGGATATGAATTAAGGTGCGCTACACCTGTTGCATTTGATGAAAAATACAGTTGTGAACTGGGTTATGGTGCTATCGAAGGATTCCGCCAGAGGCATTCAAACTGTATTGTTATATGGGAAAATGGCAAGATTTTCTATAGATCTTTCAGATCATTGATGGATCCAATAACAGGAAAGATCGCAGCAAGAAAAGTCGATGTAACAGCTCAGTCATACAAAGTTTTAAGAGAATATACATGGCAACTTAAGAAGGAAGATCTCGTTGAACCAAAACTTAGTATGATAGCAAAGGCTTCCAACATGTCTCCCGAAGAATTTGTTGCTAAATACTCCCGTGTTTTGGAGCTATTACCAGCACTCTAATTTGAATAAATAACCGAAGTGGTCTTTCAAAATATGAACAGTAGTAAGTGGAAATCACCATTCCAAAAGAAGAAACGAGAAAGACAGCAACCAAAAGACAGAGAGCAATTAGGGTTTTTGGAAAAAAAGAAAGATTATTTACTTCGTGCGAGATCATATCAAAAAAAGGAAAAAGAACTTAGAGATTTAAAGAGAGAGGCAGAATTAAGAAATCCTAACGAGTTTTATTTTGGTATGATTGGTGATGCTAAGAAAAAACCGAAAGAAACTCAATCAAAACCAATGTATGAATTCACCAAAGAACAAAGATTAATTATGAATACAAGAGGAATTGCATACGTGCAGATGAAAATGCAGAGCCAGATGAATAAGATTGATAATCTTAAGAAACTTCTGCCGGTTGAGAATACCAGGACAATTAAGATTTATTCTAGCATAGAGGAAGCGTTGGATGCGCAGAGCAAGGCTCAAACAGAGGAAAAAGAACAAGAAAATGAGGTAAGAGAGGATATTCTTAAGATAAAGGAAGAAATTGAGTTTAGAGAAAACACCCTCAAACAACTACAAGAGGTATATAATGAAATGAAGCTTCAAAATGATTTGAAGTCAGGTGAGTTCAAGAAGCTTGAGGATGAAGATGGAAATGTTGAATACGTTTGGAAGAAAGAAAGAAAGCGTTAATAAACTATATAGAGATTTCTATTCTCTCTTAAGGTTGTATTTTTGTAAAATGGCTTGATATTCTTGCTCTTGAACTTCAATTTCTTCTTTAATCACATTTTGGCGATTTTCCCAGTTTGATTCATCATCAAATCCTTCGTCATCAGATATTTTAGGGAAATACTCATCTTCAATAATATCAAGAGTTTTTTCAATCGACAATAGAACATCAATTAAAGTGGAAATCTTTTCATCAATATCTTCGAGCTGCGGAGGTCTGTTAATCTGAACATTAATAGTAACACATCCTTTTCGTGGAGTTAGTTCAGATATATCATCGATATTAACGCGAGTTAATGACACTCCTCTCATAACAGTTAATACGATAGACACATTTATTTCTCATTGAGCTTGGTGTTGAATGAGGGCCTGTACATCTCGCACTTGACTTCTCCGTACTGCCCAGGACCTGGATGTTTCGTTCTTTTATCTTTTTTGACAACCGTGCTAGATCTTGGAATTGTCCCACCTATCAAGTGTTTTGGACGATCAATAGAGTATTCAGCTGGTCCAGGTGCCTCATTAAGATGAAGAGTCCCTATATATGTTGTGGGTTTAAATCTATCAGATTTTGGAAAAGGAACTGCTGAAGATTTCATTGATCTTGGAATTGTGTATTCGGCAGGTCCTGGGGTTTCATTACTGTCTGCTAATGTTTCTCTTGGTTCTTTATTTTTAAAAACATGATTTTGTATCCTAGATTTGCTCTTCTCCTCAATTGATTTTTGAATGTTTGTTTCATATTCACCAGGTGCTGGGGTTTGTTTGATTTCCCATAGTTCTCCTCTTGGGATTTGAGTAATCATTCCACTTTTGCTAAACTGGGATGAGCGATCAAGATCGTAGAAACCAGGACCCGGCATTGCAGGATTGACCTCAGGATAAAACTGTCTATCTGTTCCGAATTGATTCCTTTTGCACTTTAAATGATTCTTAGGTGATGATGGATTATATTTACCGGGGCCAGGTATATCTTTGATTCCTAGTTCTAATTCTCTTTTGGTAAGTCCTCCGAAAGGCCTATTTGTTGGTGTTACAGCCCTCCATGCTGTGTGCTCAAGCATGTATGAATCAAATTTTTCTTTGTTACTAAAAACTTCACGTTTCTGCTTTGTTCGGAAAAATGGAGAAGGACTCTCTTTTGATTCATATATATCAACTTCATATGAACCAGGTCCTGGGATTCCATTATCATAAACAGGTTCTCTTTGAGGAGCCCTACTATTTGAGAAATTGGCCCCGTTATTATTTTCGGGCAACTTTGAATCATATTCTCCAGGGCCTGGAATCGCTACATTCGACATAGGATAAGGATCCCGATCAATTTTGGTCTTCATTCTTCCAACAACAAATGGTTTTTCTCCATTTCCCCATTCTTTCACCAATGAATATGATGCTGGACTTGGATTTTTTTGGTAATCTACAAAATAAACTCGATCAGCTGTTAAAGCAAACGAAGCTGGCAATGAATGCTCTGATTTTTTAATTTTTGGCTCATAGTAACCCGGGCCCGGCTCGTCACCATTTGAAATACTAAAAAGTTCTCTCCTTGTAGTAGATCCAAAAGGAATGTTGGGGCGAAAGCGAGAATGTTCAAATTTAGGATTATATAAGCCTGGACCGACATTCTCTGGTGTACTAGTTTTATCAAATTTGAACTCTCGAGGGCGTTTAGATGTTATTGACATTGACTTTAACTTAATACGTTATTATGTTTCGATTGTTAATGGGTGAATGACTGGATATTATTGCTTAAAAAACAATTTATCAATGCCTTATAGTCCCCCGATTTTAGATATTTTTGATTGTCCATTTACCGTGATAATTATATGCTTTTTAGCATATATTTGCTATTACTTAAACTCCAAAAACATACCTGTTGAATCTGTTTCGATACATGGAAACTCGATAATTAATAATAAAGAATATTGGAGAATTATCACAGGATCATATTCACATTATTCTATTATGCACCTAATATTCAATTGTGCATCAGCTTGGTCTATGAAAGGACTTGAGAAATTCTTAGGTTTTTCTAGATATTTGTATTACATCTCTATTTTGTCAATTTTTCCTCCTATTCTTGCAGTTTTGATATCTAAAACTTTCTTTCCTGAGAAAGAATCGCATGCAGTCGGTTTTTCGGCTGTTATGTTTGGGATGATGACATTTATGTCCACTCTAACTCAGAGCATAAATCTATTTGGACTCACAATACCCTGGTCAATTATGCCATTTGTGAGCTGTCTGATGACACAGATTATGATACCTACATCAAGTTTTACTGGACATATTTCCGGCGTTGTTATTGGTTTCCTGATCAGGTGGCACATATTTGATTTTATTGAAGAAAGACTATTTTGGAATCTCTTTCCGTGGGTTGTGTTTATGTTCTTTGTTTTGTATACTAAAGACCACAGAGAATCAATTACTTGGTTTAGTGTTTCAAAGGAAGCTCCTGAACCCCAAACAACACTTGTCAATGGCGTGTTGGTGCCACTTCAAAGAGAAGAATTTAATGAATAATATTACAGTTTAACAAAGAAGATCAGTCAATGCTCTTATTTTCATCATTAGCCTTCGGAACCACATTCATTATCCTTGTCATAAACACTTGAAAGAATCGTAATTCGTTTTCTAAGATTTTGTTCTCAGCTTGAAGAGACATAGATTGGTTTCTTAAATCTAATGCCTGTTCTCTAAGAGAATCATTAATTTCTTCCAAATTATGCATTGTATTATCTTTTCTATCTCTCCATTTCTTTGCCGCAACTCGATTTCGTGCTTTAAGATCATCCTTGTTGCCTTTTATCTCATTTGTATTTGGCAAGGGCTGGATTTGCCCGGGCCAAAAAGGGATTCCTGGGATCTGGGATCTTATTTGTTGATTTGGAATTCGCTGCATTTACATATGTCACTTTTGTACAAATCATTAAATCCTATTTTCTAAAAAGAATCACCATATGTCGGGATAACAACTGAAAACCTTGATGGTTAATGAACTGTGAACTGTGATGAAAAGTTTTATCAACAATTTGTAAATAATATTCAGAAATGGAAAGTGGTGTATTTGGCGAGTGTCTGATACAATTGCAGGATTTATTATCTGAAATCAGCGAAGAGAACTATGATAAAACCAAAGAAGAAATATATCAATTAAGATTCATAAATTATGGGATTATAATTCAAGAGATTCTTTGTGCAGTTCCGATTCGTCCTACAAAAATCATGCAATACATAAATTTGCTAGCTGATATGTCTAGGGAAAATGTGAAATTTAAGGATTTGAAAGCAAAAATGCTTAATTATATAGTTTTTTCCCTCAATAGTAATGACTTGATTCAACAAAACTTATCATCATATGTATTTCTGAGATTATGTTATGAACAAAAAGTTTTCTCATTCCAGGAAATTGCATCTTCATTTACACATTATATTGAAAACCCTTCAACGTGTATTTTTAAATATCCTTTTGCTGGAATTGCTTTTCAGAATATCATATACTTTCACGAATTTTTTATATTTGCAAGATATTTTCAAAGTAAATCAGATGGAATTAAGTTTTTAATGGATGATTCGGCTCTTGTTCAAATAATTAAACACGATGATATTGAGAGTTTTCAGTTATTGACACTATCTCCCGAATTTGATTATAATGCAATTATCCCAGTTAACCCATTTAATATATATCCAATACTAAGGAAGGAACATAATATAGCTCAATGTGCAGCAGCATATGGATCAGAAAAAATTTTCCGTTTTTTGTTTTTAAACATATCCCATGATTATGATTTGTCTACATATGCAGTTGCTGGAGGAAATTTTGAAATTATTAGAATTTTAGATCAGAATGGAGTAGATTTTTCTCATTGCTTGGAAATAGCCATTCAGTATCATCATCAAGAAGTTTTTCGATGGATTGTCATCACAAAAATTGGTGAGGACAAGGAAGCTTTATACAAAGAAATTATTATGAAATCTTCAGTTAGCCACAATAATGTGAAAATTGCTTTCAGATGTGTTAGTATTATTGGACCAGATGGGAAAACCCCATTGCATCATTCATCAATATGCGGATGGTATGGAATAACGAAGTTATTTTTGATTTCTGATCCAGAAATTTTATATAAAGCAGATAGTAATGGAGACATGCCTCACCACTATGCAGCGGCTAATAATCACTCTCACATATTAAGACTATTGTATAGTCATTGTTCTCAAAAAAATCCCATGATTTTTGATGGTTCTGGAGAATCTGTTTTTATCAAAGCTATTAATTCTTTTTCTATAGATGCTCTAAAAGTTATTTTCGAAATGGGAGTATATTCTTTTAGTGATATTAAATTTTTTTCTTGTAATGATATACAAATTTATAACCATATTGAAATAAGTCCACAAGATATTAAAGCTACTTTTAGTATTGATTATTATTATTATTTCTATGGAGGAAGAAATTATTTATCATATCTAACCGATCAATACCGAGCTCCGGTTGTTGATTTTATCAAATACTCTGCATTTATTTCGAAGATTATTCGTTTTCCATATGTTGATATTAACTCTTATCTTAACAATTCTTTGTCATTTATTTGCCATGTTATTGAAACAGGAGCTCACTTTTTAATCCCAAAATTACTTTCTCATCCAGATATAAGTATTATGAAATCCAGCAACGGAGGTAAATCGCCCATTGAGATGATTATTAGTAGAGGATCTTTAAATAGTTTATCATATTTCAATAACAAAACCAAGCATCACCTTACAGATACTGACATTTACTATATTCAGAGTACATTATTGTCTAACTTTCAAAGAATTAACAATGATAGTATGATAAAAATATTTAGCATTCCTGCCATTGATCTCAATTTATTAGATTACAAAAATAACTCTTTTTTGCATCTCTCTATTAAATATGAGAGGATTCCCATTATTGAGTTTCTATTAAATGATGATAGGTGTAATGTAAACCTCCCAGGTGAGAATAATCAAAGTCCATATTCTCTTGCTTCACAGTCCCTGCCACAAATTTTTGAACTGTTTCTAAAGTGTTCACGTGTAATTAGGCACTCTATCCCCACATTATCAAGGGCGAACAATACCGTTTTACGCCAATATTTGTGATCACACTTATCAGAAATAAATTGACCACCCTGGAAAATAACTTTATTAAAATCAAGCGGTTAAAAAAGATTGTGAACAATTCCTCTGAAAAGCGTAACCCATAACGTTATTTTCCATGATTTCATAATATTATAGTAACTATTAAATGATCTTCCTTTTTTGTCTATTGTTTTTTTGTCGAGCTATCCTTATATGCAAGTCAGTAAATATGGAAACAGATATATTATCGGTTCATTCGCCACATTTTGAGGAAGTTTATAGTGTTATCAAACAATTCATGAATATGAAAATTGTTTTTGGATATTCTTCTGACGCAAGTATGATTATTACATCAGAAAATATCTGTCCAAAAGAATATAAGGAACTTAAACATGAAAAATTCGTGAGAAAATCAGTTTCAAATCTGAAAGTTGGGGTCTTTTTTCTAACAGGAGCAATAATATTTTTTATTTACCTATTATTCTCATTTAACTTCATGTTATCTGATATATATTCAGATTATTTGCTTTTCTCTGTCAGTAATTCCAGATTAATATTGAGACCTCGAGTTTTATTTTCAATTGCGATCCTTTCAAAAAGAAATAAGTATTTGAAGCTATTTGAACTATTTTTTCCCATTGATGATCGACTTTCAATATTCATTTCTTTCAGACAATTTTTTCCTTTGAAGTTAGAAAGAATTGACCAACAAATTCATGGTTCAATCATTAAGATGGATGATGTATGTGAACCTATACCTGTAGAAGCAATTATGAGTTTTCATGATTCTGGGAGACAAAAATTAATTGTAAAAACAGCTGTTGGAGAGCTTGAGCTTAAAAGAAAGAAGAGGATATGGAATCATTTCTCAATATCTGAGTTTTATGTATATTTACTTGAGATATTCCATTCAATTTTTTATGTTTCAACAGAGAGCGAACTATTTCAAAATATTATTGAGACAAAGGATAAGATTGCTGCTAATGGTGTCATATATTCTGTTTTAAGAAATGGTATTATTTCCAACCTTGTTTTATCATCTTCTCTTCCAGAAGAAGGGACCAAGCTTCTTAAATTTGCTGAGGATAATCTTCAATCCCATTCATTTGGATTTCGAAGAGAATCATTTGTTTCGGGGTTTGATAGAATTTGGGGTTCCACGGCTACAATAGGATTCAATACATATTGCTTAGCATTTGTTGGAAATGATTTTTCGATTATCAACTCAGGAATTGAAAAGAATTTTCTTTGTAATTATCTTATGTCTGTATCATCTTTGCATACTCATATATTTGATGAAGAAAAAAAATCCAAAATGGTTTTCTTTAAAGAACTTTTTGTCAATGATCTAAAATCATTTTGTTTTGGAAAATACTCTACTGTCAAAAGGATTTTTGAGTTTGCAAATTTATTTGACTGCATATTTTTTAATAAAGATAAATACCTCATCGAGAAATCATTGAATCAAATACCATTTTCTGCTAAATGCATTGATGACATTATAAATGAAGAAATAGGCAATGATGATTATGATGCTATAACCAATTTAAATCACACAAGTTTATGTTATAATGCTTGTATTGTTCATAAGATTATGGATCCCAAGTATTTGGGAGGAATCATAATTCCAATATCGGGTGAGCCATTTAATCACATTGATCCTACCAGTATTGTGGTACAAGAAATTTCTCATATATTTGTGGCGATACTATCGATTCCTTATCATGATATTATGTGGAAAATGGCTTCTCAATCTCTGATTGATATGTTGTCAATCTGTTCATTGCATTCTTTTTCTAGATTTTGTGACTCAGAGAATTTTAAGAAACTCACTGAAAGTGTGTTGTATATTGAGTCAGGTTTCCCATGCAATGCATGTATTGAATTAGATTTTTTCATAAATAATGTGTTAATAACTGTTGATATCACGTTGAATCGCTTGACTAGTAGTGCTTTGTCAGTGATAATTCAACCAGTTGAACATGATCAAACAAATCTTTTTGAAATTCAAAAGTATTCTGACACTTTGAAACTTGCTTTTCAATATGCTGGAGTCTCATTATGGTATTATCAACATGAAATTCACCCCCAAAGAGTTTTTTCTTCCCATCCGGTTCCCTTTGGAAACAATTTTGCTAACATAAGCACAGTTAAATACCATGTTGTTAAGGAATATCAAGAACCATTGCTCAAAATATTCGAAGATTCAATTCAAACACATAAGAGCTTTAATGTTGAGATACCTGTGGTATTTGAATCATTGAAGTGGTTTTCTTTTAGAGGAGTTACTTTTGGGGAAGATAATCAGATAGTTCTTATGAATATTGATATCTCTCAATTGAAAGATGCAGAAGAACAAATTAGGGTTGAAAAAAAAAGAGCTGAAGATGCTTTTGCTTCAAAATCCAGGTTTTTGGCAAATATTTCTCATGAAATCAGAAATCCTCTTAATGGAATATCAGGTTTAATAGAACTCTTATGCAATAATGAAATTTATGATTCTTTTAGAGAATGTATGGATTTATTAATTGATTCATTCACTCATATTAATGATCTATTAAATGACACACTTGATTTAGCAAAAATTGAGCAAAATCGAATGTCTGTGTATTCAATTCGTTTTGAACCTTTATCCATTATGTCAGAAATTTCTTCTCGGTGGATCGAGGTTTCTGAAAAAAAAGGTGTGGTTCTAAGATCACGAACTTCTCCTTCTCTTCCTATTGCTTATAAAGGGGATCCTCATATATTGAATAGAGTTTTGAATAATGTTCTCTCTAATGCTTTTAAGTTTACTGATCAGGGTTCAGTCTTGATCAGAATGAAAGAGACAAAAGATGGTTTTCTACTTATTACTGTTAAAGATACTGGTGTAGGGATAAAAGAAGGTGACAAAGCCCGACTTTTTACCGAGTTCTATACTCGAGACTATATGCGTGAAAGACCTAGAGGAGGTATAGGACTAGGTTTGCTTGTAGCGAAGAAAATGCTTGGACTGGTTAACGGCATCATTTCAATCAAGAACAACCGAAACATGGGTTCATCTTGTAAGATACACCTACCATATGAATCATTATATCTACCATATGTTCCTTTAAGTCTTCGAGAAAAAAAGTATCAAGTTCTGGTGTTATTTGAAGCAGCACCATTCATTGAGTATCTTCTCCCTCATACTAATTATTATGGTTTATGCGTAATTCAAAATTCAGATATGATTAATGATAATTTGGTCTTAGTCATTCTTACTAATTCGGACGATTATGTTAAAAGAGGGCTTATATTGAAAGAAAAACATCCCAATGCTCTCTTTTTACTTGTTTGTAAGAAAGACAATGTGCTATACCATCCTTCTTTTGAAACTGTTGTAAAGCCCCTACCATTAACTCTGTTTCCACGTCTTTTCTCTACAGTTGTTTGGAGGAAGAAACATCAAGATGGATTTTTGCAGGATTCAAATTATATCCCTAAAGGCTTTAATGTATTATATGCTGATGACAGTGAGATCAACCAACTAATTATGAGGAAAGTATTTGAAAAACTAGGTGTATTCCATCAAATAGTGAACAATGGGATAGAAGTTTTGAAAAGCCTTGCAAATTCAAAGTTTAATGCCCTAATATTAGATCATCATATGCCATTGCTTGATGGTCCTTCAACTTCAAAAGCAATTAGATTTTCAAAAGCACCCTATTCGAAAATCCCAATTGCATCACTAACTGCAAGTGTTTCTAAAGAAGATGAAATTGAATGCCTAAATGCAGGAATGAATCTTTTTACATCAAAACCAATTACATTTGTCAAAATACGGAAACTTCTCCAAGATCTTTCCAGCTTTGGGGATAAATTGTTATAGAATTAACAATAAATGTTTATTAATTAATCATTTGGATCTTTTTTTTGGAGAAATCATGAAAACATAAACAAAAAAATATTTAATGAGGCTTTGATGTACTCACGGGTCTAAGAGTGCTATATGCTGGCTGAGCTATCTTGGATTTTTTGGGAGTCTGTGATTTTTGACCTCTATCAAGATGTCCAAGAACAGTTTTCTCCCAAAATACTTGAAAATCTCTTTGCACAATCTCTCTTGTTTTGTTTAGTTCCCGTTGTAGAGCAACTATCTCTTCTTTGCAACTTTTTAGGTCTTCAATACTTTTATCAAAACTTGATATAACTTTAGAAAGTTCTTGTTGGATTCTTTCCTCTTCAGTTTCGATAAAATCAATTTTTTCTCGATATGGTCTTAATTCTTCATCATTTTCACAAACTGATGCACTCTCTGTAATGTTTTGAATCTCATCCTCATATGAATCAAGAAGATCTTGTAATTCATCCCTTTTTTCTCTAAATTGCGCTGCAGAATCATTAAGAGTTTTGGCATATTGACATCTTTCTTTCAAAGACTCCCTAAGTTTAATTGATAATTCGTACTTTTCATGTGAATTAAGAAACTCTAGATATGCTGCTTCTTTGGAAACCACCGTATCACCCCCCATCCTAGTTTTTTGTCTAGTATTCATTAATCTAACAAGAGTTGCAACATTTTTCTCGCTTTCATCTAACCTCTGTTGTAGATGAGAAACTCTTAAAGCAGATGAGTTTCCCCTAATTATTAAATCTTTCATAAACTGAAAACAAAACTGAACTTGAGGTATTCCTGTTACATCTAAAACATCTGAGTTATCTTCGATAAAAGAAACGATCTTATTTTGAAGATCCACTGCTTCTGATTCAGTCACTATCCTGCCCCTATTCATATTAGAAGGTGTATTCGGTGATTGTGAAACCACCCCACCAGATTTGGCTTGAGATAATTCTTCTCTAAGAAACCTCACCTCAGACCTAAGTTTCTCAATCATTGCCTTGGGACTAAGTTCTGTTTCATTAATTGAAGTCTTTAAAGAAACTTCTGAAACACTTTCTCCAAATCTACAGGTACTAATACTTTCTGTTATATGATTTCTATGTGTGGAAATGGTGGCAATCATTGATGTTTTAACATTTCCAACCAGAGAATCCTTCAAAAATCGAGTTAAAACAGAATCTCGAAATGGAATATGAGGTCTTTTCTCTACAATTCCAATGATAACCTGTTGTAATGTATGAAGAGATATATTTATATATCTAGCTTCCCTTTTTCTCATATCAACTTCATTTTCAAGTGACCTAAACTTTTCTGAACCAGCAAGATCAACAAAATTAATCTGAGAATTTGTGTTTTTGTCTCCATTTGATTGAGTAAAATGCATAGTAAAAACTGTGTGACTTCTAGATGAATACTTGTTATTAACAGTGGCTGCCTTTTGTCTTGCACACTCTCCCATCCAAAATAAACGGTGAGCTTTTTCGAGGCTTGGAGCAGACTCTCTTGCTAAATCTTTAAATATTGTTTTTTTCCCATTATCAACTATAGTAACCCTTCTAAGATCTTCTAACTTCTGCATTTGATTATTAGTTTGTGATGTTAGTAAATCATACGCAGTATTGTTATATATTTCGAGATAAGAAATGGAAATATCCACATTTTTCAAACCTTCTTCTCCCTTCTTCTCATATACATACTGAATAGCTCTAGGAACAATTCCAGCAAAAGTAGGAGTTCCATCGCCGGTAATTGTAAAGGTTTTCCCTGAACCTGTTTGTCCATATGCAAATAATGTCGCATTATACCCAGACAAAGCGTGATTTAACAACGGTTTAGCAATGGTTTCAAAAGTTTCCTCTTGTTTACTATCTTTCCAAAAAACGCGGGTGAACTTAAAAAGATGCTGGGTTGTATTAACCCCAGCAGATACTTCAAAACGAAGAGAGGTGGGATCGATTTCATCTATAACAACACCATTAAAATCTTGCTGAGGATCAACACAAGGCCGAACACGAGCAAATACCTGAATACACTCCTCGCTCATATAACGATTGTCAAAAAACGATTATATTTACATTTTTTCTTTAATCTCTGCGATCTCGGCTTCTCTTTCATTGATCATTTGCATCAATCGTTGATACTGAGAAAACTCTGAAAGCTGCTTAGCGATTTCTTGCTTCATCCGATTATTATCTTCCTGAAGTTTACGCGTCATAAACTTATTTTTGTAAACAAAAGGTGCCGGAGGGGCTGCTTCAATAACCTGTTGAGGTTTATACAAAAGCCTTTCGCAAAAATCATGAGACGCGAGCAAATCCTGCTCATTTTCGAGGTAATGAACCGATAATGTAATTTCCTTGTTGAATTCTTTCACTTTTTTAAAAGCTCCTAGAATTAATACTGTTGTAACATCTCTTTGGTGCTCTAATTCGCTGTCTAATGCAGAATCAATGATATCGGGTAAATCAGCTAGCATATCAATGAGCTCTTGGCCAGTAAATGATTCACCTGAGTAAAACTTCGACTTTAATGAATCTTCTATCGCCTCAATAACATTATCCTTGATTTGTTCCCTATTTTGTTTCTCAAAATCAAGGTAATTGATAATCTCCTGAATAAAATTGGAATGTAGCTGGTTGAACTTATCCATTTTGTTCCACTTTTATATGTAAATCTAGTTTATTTTTGGAAAAGAAACAGTTGTTTCATTGAAGAACTGCTCATGGATAATCATTATTTTTTTCTGGCTCATCATCATGATAACTAGATCCCCCTTTGCTCCTGAGGAATGTTATTATACCTGAATGATAATGTTTATCTATTGCCAAATCCAAAGGAGTATCATAATCATTTGTATTTGCATTTATTTCAGCATTTTTATTAACAAGATATTTAACAACACTAAGATGATCATTCTCAGCAGCCCAATGAAGAGGAGTCCATCCATCTCTATTTTTTGCATTTATATCAGCTTTTCGATTCACTAGAAATTCGACAACACTAAGAGAACCGCCATGATAATATTCACAAATACCCTGAGCAGCAAAATGAAGAGGAGTATTATCATAATTATCTTTTGCATTTATGTCAACTTTTTGATTAACTAGATATTCAACAACACTAAGATGACCATATCTAGCAGCAAAATGAAGAGGAGTCATGCCTTCATTATCTTTTGCATTTATATCAGCTTTTTGATTAACTAGATATTCAACAACACTAAGATGATCATTTTGAGCAGCAAAATGAAGAGGAGTCTGATCAAATATATAAACTCAGCATTCTTAGTTTTTAAATTTATATCAGCTTTTTGTTTAACTAAATGTTCAACTACATTAAGATTACCATTTCCTGCTGCTATATGAAGAAGAGTCCAATCATATATGACAAATCAACATCTTCTGTTTTTGAATATATATCAGCTCCATGATTAACGAGATACTCAACAACACTAAGACAACCACTTGCAGAAGCACAATGAAGAGCAGTAGAACCCTTATCTAATACCATCATATATATATCCCAATTAACACTATCGTTCTCATTCGCCTCAATTTTTGATTTTATATCAGCTTTTTGATTTACTAGATATTCAACAACACTAAGATGACCATTAGCAGCAGCACAATGAAGAGGAGTCTGATTAAATATAAAAACCCAACTCTATAACCTATTGCATTTACATCAGCTCTTTGATTAACTAGAAATTCAACAACACTAAGATGACCATTTTGAGCAGCAAAATGAAGAGGAGTCTCATTAAATATAAAAACTCAACTCTATATTCTTTTGCAATCATATCAGCTTTTTGATTAACTAGATACTCAACAACACTAAGATGACCTTCTTGAGCAGCATAATGAAGAGGAGTCCGAGCAAATTCATCATTTGCATTTATATCAGCATTTTGATTAACTAGACATTCAACAACACTAAGATGACCATTTCTAGCAGCCCAATGAAGATAAATTTGGTTATTAATTCCATATCGAAAATCAGCACCTTGATGAAGAAGATATTCAACAACACTAAGATGTCCATTTTCTGCAGCCAAATGAAGAGGAGTCAAATTAAATATAAAAACTCAACATCTTTGTTTTTTGCATTTATATCAGCATTATGATTAACTAGAAATTCAACAACACTAAGATGACCATTTTGAGCAGCATAATGAAGAGGAGTCTCATTAAATATAAAAACTCAACTCTATATTCTTTTGCAATCATATCAGCTTTTTGATTAACTAGATATTCAACAATACTAAGATTAAAAAACCTAGATGCTTCATAGAGAAGAGAAAAACTTGTTTGGTTATGATGAGAAACAAAGTTGAAAAGTTCCATTGAACCACTGCATACAACACTACAAACAACTTGGTCATTTATGACAAAATCCAACAATAACAATACTCGGAAACACTTAATTGAACTAAAGAAACCACTAAATGACAAAAAATCGAGTGATTTGGGCTTCTCGGACCATTCAAATGGACTCCATTTACATTCTCTCTTATTAGGATTATTCACTATCATACATTCTATTTCTTCAAATTTATCATACTTCAAACAATACTCGATTGAAGATGGAAGAAATCCAAATTGTATCAAAGAATTTAATTCTGATTCGTTCAAATCATCATGACAATCATTATTAGAGTCAAAACCATCAGAATTAACTTCAATTTCATTCTTGAAAAACAAACAAAGGAACTTATTCCGATGAAATAATAGAGATTCCTGGATTTCGTCCTTTGTAAAACACTTGATTCTAAAAAGTCTTTCAATAAGAGTAGGGCATTCAATAAAAATTTTCTTCAACACAATCTTTCGAAAAAATTCCTCTTTAAGATAGAGGGAACAAAAGAAAACAAAGCTTTCTAAATAGTGAGGTCGCAATTTTGGATACATGCCAAATAAACTAACTAAGAAATCTTTACGCTGGATTTCATGGTATTCAAAAACAGGAGGATCACCATAAAGCATCTTTTCAATAGATATTTGCTCTTTTAGTGATTCATTGATTTTCACCAACATTTTTTTTGGCAAATTTTTTACAATGTCACTTTTGTTTACAAAATAAACCACTTTTTCCCAAAATTTATTATGTATCCTGCTGTTCCAGTTTGTTCCATTGATAGTGCCACATCTTGGGAAGACCAGCGTAATAACCTAGTAGTTTTGATGGTAGAAAACATGGAGAAAGTCTATTTCAGTGGTCTTCTTCAGCAAATGGTTTTTTTACAAGATTTTTCAATCAAGCTTTTTCAGGATCTTAATTGTGATATTGAACAAGTTGGCAAGCGTATAAAGGAAACGAATGCACGAATAAAACAAACTAAACAGAAATCAGAACCATTATTGAAACAATTGTCAAAGATACCACTCGAAAACTTTTTCCAGACTCCTCCACATGACATAAAGATTAGTCCTATCCAAAACATTGACATTACAATGCCAGGACAGAAACATCCACACATAATGGAATTCTTACCAGAACCACCAAAGGATTATGATCTAACCAGTTTCAAGGGTTGTGGAAGGATTACAGATCCATTAGAGGTGGAAAGAAGGATATCTAATCCATCTTTGTTGTCTTCTCAATATCAGGCCGAACTTAAGAAAGAGCTTGAAGAAATGGAAGAACCCCCGAAACCAAAGAAAGAAAAGCCGCGTTTGCCGGTTCAGATGTCTGCAACACTCACACTTCAAGAGTCAACTGCTATGATTCATGCCTATTCTGGTACAACTCGTCAAATGGACCAAGTTTTATTGGCTCCTCCACCTCCAGGAACAAAGGATTGGCGAGAATCAACAAAGGCAATGCCAAAGAGATCAGCTCCGGGATCAAATGGCCCTCAACAGTGTGGAACATCTGGAGATCAACAACCTCCGCAAATCAAGAGAACACAACCAGCCAAACGACCTCCTCCAGCCCCAAGGCCAGCCCCAGTGCGTTCTTCCCCAATCGCCCAGAGTTCATCTCAAAATGCTCCACCACCACCTCCTCCTCCCCCACCACCTCCTCCTCCACCCCCACCCCCACCACCATCAGGTGCTCCAAATCCAAAGAAAGAAACAACTCAAGAAAAAGCACCAGCGCAGCAAAAAGTCGAAAAACCAGCTCCAAAACCACAAGCTCCAGCTCCACTCTCTCACCTTGATCTGATTAAAAAAGGTAACTTCCAGCTTAAAAAAGTAGAAAAAGTTGAAAAAGTCGAACCAAAGTCATCTTCAGATGATAACCAAGAAGCCCTACTGGTAGCCCTAAGAAGAAGAAGAGAAGGAATCATCGAATCAGAGGACTCAGACGAGGAAGAAGAATCATCGTCCTCAAGCTGGTAAACATGAATTTACGCGAGTGACTTTTTCTGATAACAGAATTGAATCAATTTTTTTCACTTCACATTTTGATGGTTAAACTCTCAAAATTTAAGCAAAAAGTTCATTCGATTTCCATTAAAGGCCGGGGCGGCAAATTTGATCATATATATGTTCTTGATGAGAAGGGCAAGCTCAGTTTTCCTAGCCAACTAGAGCGCCCTATTAAACCAGAACCATCATATTCAAAGAATGAAACTGCAATGGTATTCAATCATAATAATAGCGTTTCTGAGCTTGGAATACCTGATTACGAGTTTATGAATGATACAAATGAAGAATTTGATTGCCAAATTGTGAATTTTCAGTTTCAGATTGATAATGAATATATTTGTTCTCCAAATCGATTCCACAATGTCAGAGATTTCCTCGATGATCCATTTTTGATATAATAAAGATGTTAACATATTTAGGAAAAAAGTTGATACATTGACGATATCGTGTGGATCTTGGCAATTGACTCAACAGCATCCATTGATGGTGAATAATTGCCCGATTGAGCCATTGGTAGAATTATGTTTTGGATATCTTTTTGAATTTGAGAAGTCAATATCTCATCTCTTTCATCTTCTTTAACTGGAGATGATGCGCATGCTAATTCATTAATAATGCCTCTTAAGCACGATTCTTCATTGTCCCAGTCAATTGAGGTCACAAGCCTGGTTAAGAAATACGGCAAAGATGAGTAGCTGGGTTTATAACCCTTGATTATTTCTGGCATTGAGTACAATATTCCTTTATCGATGGATATGGAAAAATAGTCCATTAAGATTGCTGATTTGCTGGTGAGGAATTCCGAAGCTGATTTTGTGTCTTCTGTGTATGATTCGAGTATTTCTTGAATTGAGACAGGTTTTTCGAGACGGATTTGTGGGAAATTCATGAATAAATCCAAAATACATTGTGTAAAAACATCTTTGAGTAATCCAAAAAGGTTCACTATGTACAGTGAATCTCCACTTTGTAATAGAGCATAAGTTAAGCCAATAAAGCCAGTCAGTCGGTGATTTTGAAGAATCTTTGATAATGAAGAACTAATATATTCATTTCGATGGGATCTCATTTGAAGAATACTCAATAACTCCACAGTTCGTAGTGTTTTTGGGATAATTGAAGGAGGAACGAATAACTGCTCAAGCGTCTTCATTTTTATCTCATTTTCTGGCTGGTTTTGTTTCTTATCATGTTTAATCTCTTCAAATAAGGAATTTTTTGTTGGCTGTTTTTTCTCAATTATTTTTGTTACATGTTTGTTTGGTTTGGGAGATAATACAATGGGGGCTGGAAGTTCTTCAATACAATCTGGCATATCACTAATCTCAGTCCTTGTGTTCCTTTCTATTATATTTAGTTTAGGTTTTTCAAAAACAGGAGCATATTCTTTTGGTTTTTCGATATCTGGAATTGTACGAATAGTTTTTGGTCTTTCAGAAATAACTCTCTCTTTAGTTGTATTTTCTATCAATAAAGGCTTATTGAAAGAAAATCGAGATGATGATGAATGTAAAACTTCTTCATCAATATGAGAATCTGGAACACCAGAAAAAGAATGAATATCCCCAATATCACTAGTTTTCATGGTAATGATATCATCTTCTGCAAAACTTGGAATCAAAACAGTGGGATTATTTGATTCAATCTCAATAACTGGATCTATAACACTCTCATTATTTGTAAAAACAGGGATTTCTTCTTTTTTCTCATCAACAATATAATCAGTAATTGGTTTGATTTGTGCAGGAGAAATGATGGCTTTGGTTTTTTGTGTGGATTTTACAGGAAGGCTATTAATAGGCCTTGTGAATTTTCTCTCTTCAAGAGATGATCTGATTTTCTCACAAATGGAGTTGATTATCAATGTTTCATCTATAAATTTAATTACCTTTTTTGAAGGATGTATGTTAACATCTATTATCTCTTGGGGCATGGTTAACTGAACAAAAAACATTGGTTTAACACCAGGAGCAACTAAATCACCATAAGCGTTCTCAATACCCCTTTTGAGACCTGAATGACTAATAAGCCTACCATTAACGAAAATCGAATTCAGCCTTTTCTTGGGACTAACAGATGGACTGTTAATAATAATTTTTGCTTGAATATTTGAAGAATACTCATGAGATAAATGAATAAAGGTCTTGTTATCATCTACATGGAAGAGCAATTTCATCACACTAAGTGTATCAGATTGCCCATATGTTTGAATTGCCTCTTTATTATTTGAATTCACCAAAAAGCTAATTGCAGGATAGGCAATTGCATACTTGCTAACCAAGTCAGTAACTTTACGCGTGTCAACAGTGACTTTGGGTCTCCCATCAAGCCTCAACTTGTTATTATAAAAAAGATCCTTCATTTCAATAATTGTGCCATTGGTCATGGGCGTTTTTACCACATCATTAATAAGATTACCATTGAGAAAATCACCCCTAAAACCGGTTTGTTCAGACCGGATTTTTGTCTGTATACTTAAGTGACTACAGCAAGACATAGAAAACAGAGCTTCTCCGCGAAATCCAAATGTACTTATATTTTCTAGATCGGTATATGATTTCAACTTGGAAGTTGTGTGGCGAGCACAGGCAATTGGTAAATCTTTAGGATTGATCCCAGATCCGTTATCCTTAATTCTCATAAGAGAATATCCACCATTCTCAATACTAACTATAATACTGGTGGATCCAGCATCAATAGAATTCTCAATTAACTCCTTAATAGCGCTGGATGGTTGATTAATGACCTCTCCAGCTGCTATCCGGCTGATAACTGACTGATCCAGTCTAGAAATGGATGGTGCCTCTAACATGAGAGTAAAATTTGTAAATGAGAAAGAGAGAATGTGAGTACTGCTCATGTTCTGATATCAATTGCCTTATTAAATTGCCTCGATTAGATTATTATTTTTGCAATGGAAAAGGGGAGGGATCCAAATGTCATTATATTGATTTTGTATCTCAGACTGACATTGAAAGCTTTGAGCTTCCGAAGGAGAATCCATTTTCTAGTGTTGATTTGAGATGCTACATATGTGGATCTAGGTCAATGTTTCAATTAGGATTTGTTTGTTGTGAAGGATCAAGAGAAGTGTATATAGCATGCAATCACAAATGTCAGTATAATCCAGAATTATGCCCATCCATGAACAGATTCTATACTCCATTAATTAGTAACGGACATATTCTTTCTGATATAGTTCAAATGCCATCAGAAATGCATCAAATGAATTCCAAAGAGATCCTTGAGAAAAAGAAGAAGATATATGAGCAGATAGGTGTGACTTTTATGACTCTTACGCAAAAGAATCTTCCTAAAGCTCTTCTTAGATATGATTCATCTAATCATTACAATTCAGTGTTTAAGAAATTCATTCATTCAGAGTATGTGGCAAACTCATATCTTCAGGATAGTTTGTTATGGTCAGAAATACCATGCCAAATGAAAAATTCCAATGAGTTCGTTTTTACTGCCCCTCCAACCCTTTTTCGTAGAATATCCATCGGATCTAGGATTAGTATTACATCAGATGATAACTTTGAGTTTTGCCTTGTTCAGAACACAGAGAGGAATAGAGAAATATCATGTGTATTTGAGTCGCAGCCTAAATGGGTAATGGGTAAGTATTCATTCAATGCTGATATCGCACAGGTAATAAAAAGTGTCTCTTTTGATAGACAAAGAAGGGCACTTTCAATATTCTGTGACAAGAATCCTCCTCTAAATCCAGTAATTGTAAAAACAATTATTGGGCTTTTGGATTGTGATACAATTACCAAATTGAATAAATCTGGATTGGATCACATCCCTTTACGCCAATGTAATATTGCTGAGTATCCAAAAATGAACAAATCTCAAGAAAGAGCTGCAAAGGAGGCATTATCTCAGCATATTACTTTTATACAAGGACCACCTGGAACTGGAAAAACCACAGTTATCGCATCAATAGTTAACTCATTTGTTTGTGCTGGTATTAAACCTGTTTTAGTTTTGGGCCAATCTAATGTTACAGCAGATGCATCAACAAAGATTCTGAAGAATGTTGGTTTAAATGTAGTCCGTGTTTTTAGCAGGTCGATTGAAAATGCTCAAAGAATTTTGACAAACAAGAGCGAAATTTGGAGATTTTCTTCGACATATCGAGCTGAATTGGAATTTGGACCACAATACATGAAAGAATTATTGGCATATTCACAAAAAGCTAATGAAATGGAACAATCAATAATATCAAAGGCTGATGTTGTATGCACAACATGCAATAATGCTGGAAGCGTTAGATTCACAAACATATTTAAAGCAATGATTTTTGACGAATCTGGTCAATGTGTTGATCCTGATTTACTTATTGGAATGATACTTGGAGCAGAAAGGGTTATATTGGTTGGTGACCACAATCAACTCCCTCCATTAGTAATTTCCCAGTCGGCGAGAAAAGCTGGCTACAATATGACACTGATTTACCGACTGCTTATGAATGGTCTTAAACCAGCAGTATTAACAACACAATACAGAATGCATCCAGAAATTTCTCTATTTTCGTCTCAGAGTTTTTATGGTGGCTTCATCAAAAATGGTGTTTCCGCAAAGGCAAGAACATGGAAAACCAAAGTCATTTCTTGGCCAAATCCTGAAGCACCAATAATGTACTGGAATGTTGAATCGAAAGAAGAGACATACATGTCAGCAATATCATATTATAACAAAGAGGAAGCAAAATGTATTTCCCAAGTTATTGATGAATTTTTTACAAAAGGCCTATTCCCTTCTGATATTGGTATTATTACTCCTTATTCTGGCCAAGAAGCATATTTGAAGGACAATTTATCTTCATTGTGTTGTCATGCGCCAAAGAATTTTATTGATAATATTGAAATATCTTCAGTTGATGCATTTCAAGGAAGGGAAAAAAACTTTATTGTGTTCTCATGTGTTAGAGCTAATAACAATTGTAATATTGGTTTTTTAAGCGAAATCAATCGACTCAATGTGTCAATTACCAGAGCAAAATATGGATTAATTATTATTGGTAATGCGAAGACATTTATGAAAAATCAAACGTGGCAAAACCTTATCATGTCTTTTTCGTCACGAAGAGCTTTTGTGGAAGGATCTTTAGAATCTCTTAAATCTGTTAATAATCCCCTCTCATTTTCAAACAAAGAGGAGATTACACAATCAACAACAGAAATCAATGATTTTGATTTTGTTATTGAATAAAATTTTGTTAATCAAATAAAAAAGAGCTGTTTTTTAATACAATAATGGAGTTAATCTCGAATAATTTCGGATTCAAAACTTCTTAAATAGTCAACAACACTCCAATTTCGATTCGCAGCAGAACAAAGAAGAGGGGTCTTTTCACGAAAGTCCTTGATATTAATATCCGCTCCATTATGAACAAGATATTTAACCACACTAATATTACCATGTTCAGCTGCAAAATGAAGAGGAGTTTTGTTACGAAAATTCTTTGAATTAATATCGACTCCATGATTCACTAGGTATTCAATTATTCTAAGACAGCCTGCCTTAACTGACAAATGAAGTGGAGTCAAATCAAACATTGTATTTTGGAACTAATATATTTTGCATTTATATCAGCTCCATTATTCACAAGTAACATAAAATCATCATACATACCCATTTGGGCTGAATAATGAAGAGGAGTAAAACAATCATTATTCTTTGCATTTACATCAGCTCCATGATTAACTAAATACTCAACAACTCTAGGATGGTATTTTGAAACAGAAAAATGGAGAGGAGTTTCATTTTTCTTATTCCTCGAATCAATCTTAGCTCCATGATGAACTAGGCATTCTACTATTTTTGGATACCCATATTTGGCAGCAAAATGAAGAGGAGTGTCATTATCTTTATTATTTGAATCTATTTCAGCTCCATGAATAACCAAATATTCAACCACCCTAAGATGGTTATGCTTGGCAGCAAAATGAAGAGGAGAATCATTAAAATGACTTTTTGAATTAATATCTGCTCCGTGGTTCATTAAAAAACTAGCAACCTTCAGATACCCATTTTTAGCAGAGAGATGAAGAGGAGTGCCATGGTAATCGCTTTTTGAATCAATATCAGCTCCATTAATTACTAAATACTCAATAACTTTCAGGTGGCCATTTCGAGTTGATAGATGAAGAGGAGTTAAACTTTCATTATTCCTTGAATCAATGTAAGCTCCATGTTTAACTAAATATTCTACTACATTTAAATGACCCTTTCTAGCAGAAAAATGAAGAGGAGTCTCATGTTTTGAGTCCTTGGAATTTATGTCAATTCCTTGATTAATCAGACAATTAATAATATTAAGATAACCTCTAGAAGTTGACCATATAAGAAAACTCTGGCGATCGAACCCAAGCTGAATGTTTGCTTGATGATCAACCAAGTATTCAACAATACTAAGATGTCTATTTTGGGTTGAAGAGTTGAGAGGAGTATATACATAAAAACACATTCAACGGAATTGAAACCTCCATTTATATCGGCCCCATTTTTCACTAAATAATCAACAACACTAAGGTGTCCGTTTTGAGATGAATAATGAAGCGGAGTCATATTTGAGTTGCTCTTAACATTTAAATCGGCACCGTTTTCGGTTAAAAACTTAATCAGTGATAAACGGCAAAATCTTGAAGCATTAAATAAGCATTCTCTCGTATTAAACCCTTCATCAAAACAAAGATGAAATAGATCAAATGAACCACTAAAAGCAATCAATGATCTGACATTGTCATTAATCGTAAAACCATTCAATATCAAATGCTTGAAGCAACGAATAGAACCAAAATATCCTGAAAATGCTAATATCTCAAGTGAACTTGGTCTAGCACTCCATTCCAAAGGGCTCCAGCGAACATTATTTGGATAAGTCGTAAAAACATCTCTAAAAACTGCAAAATCATCATATTTAAGACAATACTCAACACTTGAAGGTACAAAACCATACTCAATTATTTTATCAATTTCTTCTTCGTTTTCGAGAAAAGAATTATCAAGATCAAATGGTTTCTTTTTGCTAGTAATAAATGAGTTAAAATCTTCGATTTCTTTCCTGAAATAATAACTAGGAATGAATGAATTTCTACTCCTTAATAACGGTTCAATTTCACTATATACAAAAACGCTTCTCTTATATAATCGGTATATCAATATAGGACATTTGTAAATTTTTTTCAATATTTCTCGTCGAAACTCATGATTCTGACAATATCTAATACATATTTCGACGGCTCTTTCAATCTTAAGGGGGCGAAGCGAAGGTATCTCAATAATACGGTCTAGACAAAAACCTACATCTATTTCATCTAATATAAATTCTTTTTCATCTCCAAAAAGGCTTTCCTCAAAAGAAATCTTATCATTCATAAAATTTAAAAAGTGGAACTATTAAAGACATTTGTTTGTTTTTCATCCATAGAAATTGTATCATCCCTTCTGAGTGAAAATGAATTGATCTCATATATATGAGCTTAAAGATCCATCAGATGCATTCTCTGGATACAAAATCCCTCATCAATTTAAAAACAAATTAGTATGAATGTATTCCCAAATTTGGTATGGTGATGAACACTTGTATTCTTAAACATGTACACACTGGGAATACCTTAATATAACGATTTTGGTTCTCCTTATGGTTTGTTTAGGTTTTTTTTACGAATGGTGAATTAGTGTACACAAGCATTATTCTACATATATGGAGTTAACTGAGTAACATCATATGGTACATCAATAAAAGATACTAATTGTATCACTGATCAAACTAAAACATAATTTTCTTCTTGTTATGACTATACAGTTTGTCTCTTAAGACAACAGAAGTATGATCGCCATAGTTCAAATATTGCGAAATGTGATAATTATACGGAAGGTTTCGAAGCATCATTATCTTTCTTTCCAAAGAATCGAGTATTTTGCCATTCTATTTTTACTATTTGGATTGAAAGATATTATTTTTTCTTGAGCACTGGTCTCCATGATTTGCATAAAGATTCCGTTTTCAAACTTTTTTTTATTTTAAAACAATGATATTTATTAACACAACAACCTTACTATTCGATGATTCACATGGCAGTGATTATGTTGACAGAAGTTATGATTCAACTATATGATAGAACAAAACATGTTGAAAACAAGTTTTTGAAGTGCTTAAATAAATATCTAGATGAATGTTCGACAAATCAACGTACTATTTCGTGTGTTTCATGTGATTTCAAAGTTTTTTGTCATCTCAGGACATATTCCTAGTGATATTAATGATCAGATTGGAGAAATAAATTTGTGGAGAGATTGGGATTTTTCTTTATCTTCTTTAAAACAATTTCTTGATTGGATGTATGAAACATCATGCAACTGGATTCCAGTGAATTGAATCGATTTCTTAAGATCATGTCTATTAATGACACAAATAATATAAATATGATAACTCAAATCATTCTTTATCATCTTTCCAAAACGGTTTTTGGTCCTCTTCTAATTTATTTTCCTCCTTTCATCTTGAGGATTTCAACAATATTCGATTTCCAAGCTACTCCCAATGGTGTTTTCCCATCTTTATTTTTTGCATTTATATCAGCTTTTTGATTAACAAGATATTCAACAACACTAAAATAACCATTCTGAGCAGCATAATGAAGAGGAGTATCATCAATTATTAAAACTCAACGTCTTTATTTTTTGCATTTATATCAGCTTTTTGATTAACTAGATATTCAACAACAATAAGATGACCTTCTTCAGCAGCTAAATGAAGAGGAGTCCAATAATGATTGTTTTTTGCATTTATATCAGCTTTTTGATTCACTAGATATTCAACAACACTCAGATGACCATTAATAGCAGCATAATGAAGAGGAGTCCAATCAAATATAAAAACTCAACAATTGTATTTTTTGAATTTATATCAGCTTTTTGATTAACTAGATATTCAACAACACTAAGATGACCTTTATCAGCAGCGTAATGAAGAGGAGTCCAAGAATGATTGTTTTTTGAATTGATATCAGCTTTTTGATTAACTAAATATTCAACAACAATAAGATGACCATTATCAGCAGCAAAATGAAGAGGAGTCAAATTACATGTACTTTTTTCATTTATATCAGCTTTTTGATTAACTATATATTCCACAACACTAAGATGACCATACCAAGCAGCACTATGAAGAGGAGTCCAACCGTATTTATTTTTTGAATTTATATCAGATCCATTTTCTAACAAGAAAACTAACAATGGTAGGTGGAAAAACTGCGTTGCTTGATCAACTATATTTGGTGTCATTGATTGTTGGCCTTGGCATATATGGTAGAGATCAAAAGAACCACCACAGACAACCATTGATAGCACATTATCATTTATCTCAAATCCTTTCATTAACAGATGTTTAAAGCACTTGATTGATCCATAAAATCCAGAAAAAGATAGAAGATCAAGATACTCTGGCTTATTACCCCACTCAAAGGGACTCCATTTAGCTTCTTGCTTTAAATTATCAAAACTAGCTAAATCATCTATCACATCATACTTCAGACAATACTCAATACTAGATGGTGGAAAACCATATTTGAATAATTGGTCAATATCATTTTCATTCTCAAGGAATAATTCATCAATATCATCATTTGTGTATTTACTTTCAATAAAACTCTCGAAATCGTTGATCTCTTTCCGAAAATAATAACATAACAAGAAAGTGTCATTATTCAAGAAAGGTTCGATTTCTCCAAACTCAAAAATACCTCTCTTGTACAATTGATATATCAAAACTGAGCATTTATAAGATTTTTCTAATATTTTTCGCCTGAAATCAGCGATCTGGCAATACTCAACAGATAATCGCACCGCTTTTTCAAGTTGATGTGGCCGAATCTTTGGTAATACAACAATTCGATCGACGCAAAACTCTATATCATCTATTCTAATTTCATTTCCGTCTCCAAAAAGAAATCTCTCGAATGAAATCTTCTCTTCCATCTGAAAAAAAAATGACATTTTAAAAAATTGCTATCAAGAGGAAGTGTTTTCATTCCATCTAAGCAATCCAAGAACAAAGAGAAGGTTTCTTCAAAGTGCTCATTGCTGACAGAAACCACTTTGTATGGGTAAGATAAGAAAAAATACAAAGATGAAGTAGAAAAAGTCCTCATAAATATGCTCAGTAAGACAATAACTGCTGCTTTATGTATGCTTGGTGGGCTATGTAGTTCGGTACTCTTGAATCTATTAGTCGAGAATATCTGAAATGACATGTGATTGTTCATTAAGACCTAGTTTGAACTGTAAACCAATATACCATGTCAATATCTGTTAAGGGATTGTCAAGAATCTGACCATCATAGTAAGACACTATGTTTTGCACTGAATTTATTGCTTCAATACTCTAGTTACAAGAGCTTTCCAATCAATGCTAACATAACCAATACTGTCAGCCAAATCAATGATATAAGCTTCAAGAGTACCTTGATAAAGAGATACTTTCTTAAACATCTTCCCAATAATCTCTGTGATCTCCTTTCGGTTTTCCTTGTAATCATCGAGATAGAAGTTTCCTTTCAACATATGAACCATATCTTGATTGGTATTCTTTTCGGGCTTATTTCCAACTATAGAAGCATGAACAGGGACTTTATGCAAAAAGAATCCCACAGAACCAGATCTCTGTGGCAATGCTGCTGAAGTGAGACCAGGTAACTGTTCTAATTGTATTAAGTTATCTGATAAATGCTAACAGGGTTTTTGCTACATTCTGTTGCCAAACATGGTGGGGTGGATTGTGATATGGGTATTACCCCCACTGCATATCCGGGTCATACACATCGCAGATGCCCATGAATCTGGGTCAGTAAGTTTGCCTTAGGGTCATCCCGCGGAGAGAACCATGAGGAGGTGTCCAGGGGTTAGTAGTAATAGATGACGGGATGAGGGTGACATCGAAACAATCTGTAACAATTAGCCACCCCCTCCCCTAATGCCCAACCCCTGACTACAAACATGTATTAATAATTTGATCCTCGAATAGTTTTATATTTATTAATGGAAGAAGACTCATATGAGTTTAGTACCGAATTAGCATCAATGAATTCTTTTTCGATAGACAATGAGTTTAAAAAGGCGAAAGTTCTAATGATAAGGAATAATGAGGAAGAAGCTGTTAAAAGATTCCAAAACGTTTGTTTATCAATTGAAGGTATTGTAAAGAAAAACCCATCAGCTACTGTTGAAATGCACTACATCCCGCTTTCTATGTCTGAAATAGCCGAAGTTTATAAAAAAAGAAACGATCTTGAGAAGGCACTTGCATATTTGACCACAAGCAGAAAGTTTTTGGAGTACATTAGCGTGAATCGTCCTCAAAATGTACGCGGTACCGATTATTCAGATGATCCCGGATATGATTATGAAGAGCACAAATTAGAGAATCTTTTTGATCAAATGCATGAAGCTTTTGATAAACCGGATGCTCCCCCGAAACAAGACCCCCAAGAAGTTGTTAAAATGTTCATGGATGCTCAAAAGAAGAGAGAAGAGGAGATTGCCAAGGAGAACATGGAGAAATTGATGCAAGCTGTGAAGGATCGACAAAAGAAGCTTGAAAATTCGAGATGGGAAAGGTTTTTAGAGTATGTTAATCAACATCCCATCGCTATTGCCCTCGGTTCAATAGTTTTTTTGGGTGTTTTTCTTGTCCTATCGATGACATTGTTCAGCTTTGATGAGCTTGACCCCGGAAAAGACTTACGCAAACTCAGAGAAAACGCAGCAGAAAAAGCGAAGGCTAAAGGAGAATTTACTAAAAAGCCAGGGAAATCTGGTGAGGAAAGAAAGATTTCTTCTGATGATATGCAAAAACTTCAAGATTTAATGAATAAAGTTAAACTGGAACAAGAACAGCGGGACAAAGAAAAAAGGCAAGAACTTTAGCAATAAAGAAAATACGAAAACATTTTTACATTAAAACCTGTTCTGATAGAAAGCGCGAATAATGTCTAAATACATATTTTGAGCTCTGTCCATTTTCATCAACGAATATGATAGAATCACTGTTTCCATCTTTGGTGGCAGTTCCAAAATATGAAAGTGTATCATCTGACACACTATAATAAGGGGATACCACTGTGTAATCATCTGTTTTGATTCCTAAGAGAGGTTTTGGTCCAGATCCCCTTATATCAAAAGCACACATCTTTTTTTCATGAGCTCCTAGAAAAACATACTGTTCTGTACAATGTACTCCTGTTATTGATTTTTTATCACAAGAAAAGCTCATCACAAAAACAGGGTTTCTTATGTCCCACATTTTTGCACTCTTATCATATGAAGAAGTTAGAAAAGAATTTGAATTCCTCGGACAAATGAAAGAAGCCGGTTCAATATGACCCAGAAAAGACCTAATTTCACTTCCTTCTTCGCTAAAGAGTTTCATTACCGATGTTTTCTCAAAGGCAGCAACCAAATTGTCATTAACCTTATTAACATTAAAAACTTTTCTGTTATTAAATTGATTCAAACGAATGGGATGAATCTTCATTCTAGATGAAATATAGAAAAGATCTGGTGTAGAACAAGAACAAATAATGCCATCTTTATGTCGAACCATTGATGACAATGTAATTGTTGGTCTTACGGATTCTGAGTATTGATAACTATTTGTACTCAGTGATATACTGCAATTAAACTGTTTGATTGGAGTTTCCATAATAATCTGATATATATCTGTTCCTTTCATGAACCAAACAGTATTTTGCTCAATATCAAGAAGAAAACAATCGATTTTTGAGAGAATTCCAAGTTTGAAAACCATCCAATTGATTCGATCAGTGGAATAATTAAGAACCCGCTCATTTGTTGGTTGATGAATATTAATATAAGCAATAACTGTATCATTAACGTATGTACAATCGAAATAACCAATCTGTTTGTCATTGGAGATCCTTGTTTGCCATAATGGATGAATGTCTGCAGAAGGGGGTCGACTAATAACAAACTCTCGATCTGAGCTATTGGTATATGTGAAATTATGATCTCTAGGAGCAGAAAAGTTAGCGAATTCGGAATTCTTGACTTTATCAATGGTAATGCTGATTCTATTTGACAAAATTGTTGCTACTTTTTCTTCATAGAGCTGAACAACCGAAGGAAAATTTGATTGGGATGCACATGCTGCTGTTTCAATCAAATTTGTAATATCAGATAGCATTTCATTGTTGTTGATTCTAATTGGCTCTTTTATCCACAAATGAGGCTGTGTTTGTGGAGTCGGTATCATATTATAAGAAGGTTCTTGAAATCTAACCGATGGTTTTCTGTCTGATAATGGACTTGGACTTGGTAAAACTGGTTTATTCTCAATATTAACTTGTATAGTAGGAATTACATTCTTATTATTATTAAACCAAAGCCTAACTGCTCTATGTGTCCAGTGTTGCGAATACTGCTGAAGACTATGTGATACTTCAGAAGCAACTTTGCTTCTCTCAATGCTGCGCTCTTGAAAACTAAAATATCTAGAAATATTCTGCGTGAGAATATTAAGCTCAGCAGGCTGCGGGTAGTATCTCTTACTTTCGCTTTGGCTTTGATCATCGTTATTCTCCATTTTTAACTTTACATAGTAAAGTCCCAGTATCATGAAATATGAGGATCTAGCGAGGCACATGGTTCGGGCTCCTCATTCTGGCCTACAATTCACCCATGAAGAGAAACTCAAGTATTCGTTGAATTATGTGAATTGTTTATTTGGAGGAAAAATTGGTTTACCAAGTGTTGTGGTAGCAGGAACGAAAGGAAAAGGATCAACTTGCTCTGTGATTGAAAGTGTTCTTAGGCATAATGGTTTCAAAACCGGTTTATTCACATCTCCGCATTTAGTTTCTCCTCGAGAAAGGATAAAAATCAATGGAAAAAGCATAAATGGTGAAATGTATGTGAGTATTTATCAAGAGCTTGAGAAGTGCCTAAAGGGTTGTTCATTAAAAATGCCACCGTTTTTTGGGGTACAGACACTAATGGCTGCTATGGCATTTACATCGAACCCCATTGATGTCGCTGTGATTGAGTGTGGAATTGGTGGCAGATTCGATTGGACCCAAGTTTTCTCACCAAGTGTGTCTGTTGTGACACATTTAGAATATGATCATGTTGAATTGCTTGGTAGGACAGCTGATTCAATTGCTTGGCATAAAGCAGGTGTTTTCAAACCCAATATACCAGCTCTTTCGCCAATTCAAAACCATGAGTTTTTTGTTCCTCTTCAAAAATATTCTAAACAACAAGGAGCAAACTTGCGGATAGTGGAACCTTATTATCAAGGAGAAATGGGATTAAGAGGCCCCACTGCAATGGAAAACACTTCATTAGGCATCGAGGCTTCTATCGAAATCGGAAAAATATTTCAAAAGGAGATCGATCCAACACAAGGAGCCAGAACAGTAGATATTCTTGGAAGATATCAAACAGTTTTTAAGGATAATATTAATTGGATGCTGGATGGCGCACACTCAAAAGAGAGTTTATTGAGTTGTTATAGATGGTACACTCAGAATAGGAAAAATTCTTCGTCTGATGTACTCTTATGTGCAATGACAAAATCAAGAGATTCAGAAACTTTGCTCTCTCCATTTTTCTCTCTGCCATTTAAAGAAAAGATTTTTGTGAAATCATATGGGCTAATGCCTGGATCCAATCTCAAGATTTCTAACAATCTTAAAGAATCAATTTCTTACGCGAAATCGTTGAACCCTCATTCAGTCCTAGTAACTGGAAGCTTACACCTTGTTGGTGACACTATGAGGAGACTTAAAATAGATATACCCTGATTTACATTGTTTGATCCCTTTATTGAATAAAAAACGATTATTTCATGTCCAGCGACGCAGCAATAGCTGAAGCCATAGAGGCATTTATTAAACAGGATCCTGATACGCAAGAGGATAACATAATTACTGAATTAGTAGCCTTGGAAGTAAAAACAGGATTGAAGTATGAAAAAAAGAGTAATGGAATGATAAGGATTTTGAAAAACAAAGCAAATGGAAGGTATAGAATTGTTATGAGGGCTAATAAGACATATGAGCCTTTATTGAATCACTTTGTTCTTCCATTTTTAAAGATTGCAGACTCTGAGTGTTCTTACAAAGTTGATGATTATGCAACTGGAAGTATGAAGAAAATGGATATTAGAATTGTTTTTCCTCCATCAAGAGCAAAAAGTATGGAGACATTTAGGGAAAAATTCCTAGAGGCTCAAAAGGGAAATGAAGCTATTCTTAATAAACCAAAATAGCATATATATGCTTAAAAACATGCAATTATTCATTTTTGATGCAGTCTTCAACCAAAATTATTGTCAGAGATACTGAAATTGAACCAATGGTCGATAATTCTCCCATTATTGAAGAACCAGAGGAAATAATCAATAATTTGGTAGATGAAACACCAGTATATGACAAAAATAGGGATTACGAATTCATAGTCAGCAGTTTCGAAAAAATTGCGGAAACACCTCAAATAATCAATGATAATTCTGATTTCCCTGTCCAAAAACCAGTTTATCCTGCTAAAAAGCAATTACAACAAAATTCTGATAAAAAGATGGTGAGCCTTCCACAAAAAAACAATTTCTCCATCAATATATCAAAAGAAAGGGAGAAAATTGATTTAATACCCTACTATTCGTCCAGAAATGTACCATCACGATTAGTTATTGGAGTTATATTGGTCATACTTTCCGTTTTTTCCCTATTACATTTGTTCTATTCAAGACCTATTAGCTCTGTTAGCGCACTAGATGAACATATATCATATATTTTGAATGATTGTCTTGATAATGTTTCATCTTTTTCAGTATCTACCTTATCCAAGCCATTAGTTTTATGGCTATCGAAGAAGTATATATTGCTTGGTGATGAGCTTGTAATACAAAATCGATCATTCACGAAATTTTGTCGAAAGCTTCAATCATTCGATAGATTTCCACTTGTCGGGGAAATGTTAGGAACCTGGATCATTGTTACAACATGGTATATCATAAGTGTGATTAACAAAAAAAGAACTAATGCTATTGTTCCAAATTTAATTGCGCATATAAAGCAGAATAATGGTTATTGTTATCTTGAAGATATAAAAAAAGAACTCAAATTGAAAAATTACCCAATTTTCTTTATGTGGAGGTACATTGTTTTGTCAATTGAAGCAAGGAATGACATTAAAAGAGTTCATTTGATTGAATCCAGGCCCTTTTGGTCTTATGAAGATCAAAAATCCTAGTTATAAAAATGTGTTTTTGTGGCTATAACCATATTTTTTATGACACCAAACTATGTCTTAATAGCCGTATCTTCAATAGTTTTAGGTCTTTATATCTATTTTGAAATCGGATATAGTAATTCTTTTAATACAGTTGAGGAATCCCTTCGAAATATTAGAAAAGTTGATTTGAAATCTGGTAATAGCCTCCCATCAGATTCTTTTGTTTATTCAGTGATAAAAAATGCTACATACAACGAAATATATGATTCTTATTTTAATTTTGAAGTCAGAGCCGCAGTGTTATCGAGATCTGTTGAGTATTGTCAATGGGTGGAGACATCTAGCACAAGTGGAAATAGGAGAGAGAGACATTATACTTACCATATTGAATGGAAATCGCATCAAGTGAATTCTTTTTATTTTCATAATTCATATTATCATACCAATCCCAAAATATCTGATATTCCAAAGAACATTCAATATTCATCAATTGATGTGTCAAAATATGTGATTAATGAAACAATATTTGATGAAGATCTTGCCACAAAGCTATACCTTCCCAATCCTCATGATCTTTTTTATTTCATGAGTAGCTCCGCATCGGAAAGATTCAAATATATTGGAGGTGGGTGGTTTTATTCTGAATATGCTCCCAATTATTATATTTCTCAAGAAATGGCACATATGAAATATGGTGAATTGTCTCCAAATGGTATAAAAAAGGTTTTCCGTGAATGTGAACCTGGTGATATTAGGGTTCAAATTAAATATTTTGCTCCTGAAGTTTTAAGTGTGGTTGGTTACTCCACTGGGCAATCTATCAAATCAAAAGAGATTAATGGTGTAAAGATTGGTGCAGCGGATCAAGGAGAAAAAAGACCCAAAGATGTACTACTTCGAAATATTAGAAAGAGTAGGATATATTGTTTTGTTTTACGTATAATATTAATTGTTATATTGATTATTCAAACTTGGAATGATACAACAATGTTTCTTATTGCTCAATTAGTCACATCAACGTCATTGGTATTGTTTTTTAGATCATTATTATGGAATAAATTTATTATCCCCGTCTATGCGTCAACTTTTCTTTTGGTACTGATATTATATTATGACTACTCTCATTTTTTTATTGAATTTCGAATTAAGTTTTCAAGGATTTTTATGTAGATAATTCCACCGATCAGTTTTATAACTTGTTAACTAAATATTGATAGTAATGAAATATATATGGGATACAGCACCATTCCCATACTGTTCTCTTGGAATGCCACAGTTTTTATCAAAATTACATCACAATAATCATCATAAGTTCTTGGATTTGGAATAATTTGAGTAGGTAATGGTATTGGATCATCTGCATGGCAATAATATGTTTTAAAATGCATAATACTATATGTAGATGTTATAGAATGTGTTATATTGGTTGTTATGACATTAGCAAGATTCGAAATTGTTCCAGAATGGTGAATAATGCAATTAAATATATATAGAGCCCCAACATCACAGAAATATAGAGAATTTTGATTCATATATAAAATACAATTCTCTATCATAACAGATCCCCCGTTTAATCGAATAATGCCATACAATAAGGGACTATTATTTTGGATAATGTTAGAATACGAAATATTCCCCGTAAGTGTTTGAAAATAAATGCAAGTGCTTGAACTTGCCATGTTACAAGAGTATGTACAGAACATACTTCGCAATGTTATTGCAGTAACAAAACGAATACCAGAAACATCAGCTACTTGATTTAGTGAACTGTTCAGATTTGTTATTGTTTGGTTTCCTCCTTTCAAACAAATCGGATCATAGCCATTTAGATTATTTGCACAATGTGCAATTGAAATATATTCAATTTGATTTCTATCTGTTACTTGAAAATTTCCGAAATGCTTGTTTTCGGCCTGACACATATTTGCACACACCAATTTTATATCTGAACTGTTTGATATAAAATAAATAGCACCTCCATATCCTGAACAAGAACAATTATTGAACATAGACATTGATATTTCCAAATTATCTTTTGTACTATCGACCCAAATAACTCCCCCATGTCCAATAAATTCCATCATCCTTGTAAAAAAGCAATTTGTAATACTAATGGTGCAATTATTATATGATCTTCCAGATTCAATGCTTTCGTTATAACATATGTTAACTTGTTTAACGGAATATGTATAAGAATAACTCCTTTTATAGTTGAAATCTAAAAAATGATCCAGGATAAAATTGTGTGAAACAGATATAATAATAAAAAGTAGTCCTTGGATCATGAAAAATTGTTTTTTCTTTTTATGATTAACAAAACACAACTGTTTTTTGTTAAAATCTCGCAACTCTCTTCTTCCCAACATTCCCAATTTGAGCTTTTTCAAACTTTTCTTATCTCTTTTTCAAAAAGCTCAAAATTCAATGATAAATTGTGATTTTTTAAAGGGACTAAGAATATTGATAGATTAAAATAAAAATCAATGTAAAAATAGAAATTTGAATGTAAGGTCAATTATGTAAAAAAACAGATGTTATTCTAATTTATTCTGATTTACGATGCTTCTTCCTCCTCTTTGGAGTTTCATCTTCAACAGGTGGTTCAGCAACTGGTATAGGTGTAGGCTCTGGAATTATTTCAGCAGGAGGTATTTCGGCTTCTGGTTCTTTATGCTTTCTCCTCTTTTTCTTGGGTTCTTCATCTGCTGGTTTGGGATTTTCAACTACTATAGGTTTCACTTCTTCTACAATAGTGGTTGTTGCTTCAGTGACATCAGATTTATTCTTCCTCTTCTTCTTCTTTTCTTCTTCTTTGGGTGTCTCATCGGACTTCTGATTTCCAGCATTTTCAACATCAGGGTGAGAAACTTCCAATTCTCTGGCTTTGGCAATTGCCTCCAACATTGCTTCAAGATTTGGAACAATTTTTGCTCCTTTCTTATTCTTCTCGAATCTTGTATCTAATAAATCACGTAACAAAACGCCGAAATGCCCACTTCTTAAATCATCACCAAAAGCATCTAACCTAGCTGCAACGGATATTTTTGTGGCTAATGAACGAGCAACGCGTCCTTTCATGCTTGGCTCAGCAGCAATAACTGGTCCACTGTTGTATATATGTCCATACTTGGGGGTGGGCTTTCGTTTTTTGAGTGCATTAAACAAAGCCTTCTCAGATCCTAATAATTGAACTGTTGAAGCTGGAGCTTTGGCAAGATTAGTTAATGAACCAGCAGCGGCAATGAGAAGGGCACCCATTCTCTCACCAACGAGATTTGTAAGATTGGGAGCAATATTATGCATTCTTTTCCTTAAATAACCCTGAAGTTCATCTCGATACTCAGCTATTCCAATAACCCTTGAAGAAAGTTCAAGAACTGTAGCATAATCCTTCTCTCCAATTTCTCTACCAATAGTGTTATCGATGGCGATTAAAATGTTATCGACAAGCCTGTCATCTTTCAAAAGATCCATAAGATTCTCTCTATTAACATCAAAAATCCTCCCAATTGTCCTCACGGTGCGAGCAAACATTGCATGATCAGCTATCAATGGAGAAAGTTCAGGGAAAATTACGCAATACCAGTCTCTCAATCTCATAGCAAAAGTATTCAAATCCTTATCGAGAGTTGTTAGAAGAACAGATGATGAGATTACCATATTGTCATCGCCATGTTGGTTAAACTTCACCTTGGCTCTTGAATAACCATGAGAAAGACCGAGCTGTGCCATCTTAACATCATCATTAGATATTGATCCCAAAAATTCGACAAAATGAAGCCTAATTCCTCTAATAATTTCTCTAACGTTGCTATCAGCTAAACATGAAAGCTGCATTTCTGTAGAAAGAGTACCAGCAAGCTTAGGATCAGAAACACCAAGAATAGTACCTGTCTTATGCTTTGACGATTCGGAAACGTAGATGGAGCTAATGAAATCACCAAGAAAATCTGACATAGAACCTTCTGTAATCTTATTCAAGGTATCAAGAGCAACATCAGATGATGGAAAAGGAGAAAATGAAACAAGTTTGACATTCTGTGAAAATTTCGAAAAATCTAACATGATCTTTTGAAATGGAGTAGAAGAAATAGCTGTATTGTCTAATGAACTGCTACTAAACAAAGAAAGTCCAACAGATGACTCGTAAAGCAAATAGAGGCGTTGCATTGAAATATTGCACTCTGTTCGGACTTTGAATACAACCGATTTGGCCCACGGGTCAACCCTATAACATGATCAAGCGGTCCAAGGAGCGAGTAGTTATATGTCGTCGTCCACGATGTGGGGTAGCCAGTAGTTCTGGTGATGAAATGTTGTGTAGTGAAGATGATATAGCTGTTTTTCGCGAGAGTATTTTTCGGGAAGATGAGGATTCTGTTTCGTTAGGTGTTGGTTTTTTTGTTTCCCATTATAGGCTTTTGGATGATAAAATAGTGCAGAGAGTGAGAGAGATTTGGCTTAAGGGTTATGATGGGGTTGTTTTGGAACAGATTATTGATTTGGTTCGAGTTGTTGGAAAAAATCGCCTTTTTGTTAGCTTTGTAGCTGAAATGATGCGTGATATAATCGAAATTTGTTTTGATAATTCTGATTTGTCAATGGCATGTTTGAAATGTATTAAATCGGTGTCTAAGGCTAATTTTGAATTGAGAGATAGCATTGCTGGTGGTGGATTTCATGAAATTTTGATTGAGAATATATTAAACAGCAAAACTCCATTGACAATTGTTCAACTTGGTTTTCAATTGATTGGTGTATTGTCCGAATCCTCAGAAGCTGGATTTTGGGAAGAATGGAGAAAAGCTTTAACATATTTACTTGAAAAAAATGGCAAAAATCAAGAATTACATGCTCTTTATTTAACTTGCTTTGCATCCATTCAACAGTTTGTCGAAAATGCTCCAGAAGATCAGGTTTTCCCAATTATTGATGAAACATTCTTAGCAGCTTTTGATACATTGGTGACTCTTGATAATACATCAGTTATGGCAGCCCTATATCCAGTGGCATCAATGACTTTTTTAGCAGATGAGTTTTCAATTGCATTTCTTCCAAGAGTTATTTCTTTAATATCTAATGGATATTCTACATTTAAAAGAACCGAGGTTAAACTCTTATGTATCATTCTTCGGAATTTTGCCGCTTGTGAAGATAATAGGGTGATTGAGAGTTTGTTGGATCCAACAATCACTAGTTTTCTTGAGGATTTAATGAAAGAATCCAATTTTTCAATTATTAAGGAAGCCATTATTATCATATGTTTTATGATCAATAGCCATATGTCTTCAGTAATAACCTATGTTCTAGAGAACCATTGCTCTATTATAGAAAAACTGTTTGAATTGATTGAAATAGCAGAAGATGATATTATTTTGTATTGTCTCGAATGCTTAAGGGTTATATTAGAATTCTTAAGTCTCAAAGATCGGGGTTTATATGAAAAGTACTTATCTCTTTGTTTGGAACATGACCTAGAAAGAGTTGTTTATGATTCTTCTCAGAAATATGAACAACCTCTATTAGTCGAAATTGCTAATCGCTTGAATGAATTAATATAATTCATGGAATGTTTAATAAATACTTATATTATGGAGATTCAACATGTATTTCTTGATTCAAAATGCTTTCTGTATATGATTGAACCGATTGTTGATACTCCAATCTATCTTTTTCGCTATCATTGCAACAATAAAATGCACCAAAAACGATCAGAATTGTTGAAGTGGAAATAACAACCATGAAAATAGTCTTATTATTCTGTGCTGAATTATCTTCGTTTTGGGTTCGTATTGGGGTTCGAGCATTTGTGGATGATGGAGATGGGACGGGAGATGGAGAATTTGATTGAGTATGAGTTTGTGGTATTGTTGGAAACAGCGTTTGTTGAGGAGAATTAAATGGGGTTGGAAGTTGTGTTAGTTCAGGTGAAAGACATGGAGTTGGATCACTAGTTGCAGTAATAGATATTGTGGAGATATTGGATGGGGTGGGATCAAATGTTGCCGACAAGGAAATAGTAGGATCATTAGAAGCAGATGGGAATAGAGTAATAACAGGGGATGGTTCATTAGTTTGAGTTGCTGATAATGTGGGACAAAATGTTTCTGATGGATCTGGTGAAGGATCTGGGGTGTATGGGGTAAATTTAATAGTTTCTGTTGGGCTAAAAGACATTGCAGGGGTATTTTCAGGGGTCATTGTTTCAATTGGAGTCTCTCTATTGGTAGGAGTGATTTCAGGAGTCATTTCATTGCTTTTTGTAGGTTCAGGTGAAGGGAAATTTGACTGTGTTATTATCGGGGTATCTGCTAATGTTGCTGTAGGGAATATTGTGGGCGTTGGACTCGGGTTAGGATTAACGGGATTATCTGCATGACAATAATATGAATTGAAATGTTCTAAAATGAATGAAGGATGCTTAATAAAAGAATTATTGTTTGTTGTGGTTACAGATCCATAAGTCATTGATGAAGAATGCACAATAAAACTATTACAAATAGAAAGGGTTCCACTATATGCATAAAAAAGAGTATTTGAGTTTTCAAAAAATACACATGAATCAACCACAAATGAATTTTTCCCAATGAAAAAGACACCAACACCACCTGGGCTATTATTCCCTATAACATTAGACAACGAAAAAGACAAACTACCAACTCCGCCATAAAATCGAAAACAGGTTGTATGAGAAACTTTGTTATTGGTAAATGTGCAACACATAACAGATAATGTATTAGGAGATTCTGAGGTAAATCCGGAATTCTCATTAGCATTATTATCGGAAATATTAGCAGATCTTAAAGACTGTACTCCATCAATTAGCAAAAGCGGGTGAAAACCAGATGTTTCATGGCTACAATGAGACATAGAAAACAAATTGGCTTTGTTGATCAGTGTTTTCGATGAGCAAATAAAACCAAAATGACATGTACCTGATTGTGAGTTGCACATATATGCACAAACCTTAGATATGATTGATTGACCACCTGTACACCAGAAATAAATTGCTCCCCCTTGGTTAGTTTTGCCAACCCTACAATTATAAAACATTGTGTTGGTAATGGATAAAAAGCAATGAAGAGATGTATAATAGATAATCCCACCATCAGAAGATGATACAGAATGTCTTTGGAAAAAACAATCTAATACTGTGCAATTCGCTGGTGAATTGTTATATGATCTCCCTGAATCAATGTCAGCGTTGATACAGCCATCACTCCTTAAAATAATAGCAATTAAACAAACTATAAAGGAAAGAAACATGATGCAAAATGAAACGACGTACGATCAACTTAATTTAATCGAATTGGTTTACAAATAATCTTATTGTAATTTGCCAAGTATTGTTGAAATAATCCATTCCAATGACAAACTAGTATATTAAAGCCATTTTTTTTTTAATCATTAAGTGAGGATTCTTTTTAATGAATTGAATAGAGAATTGTCCATGAAGGATCGGGTAATTGACAGATAAATGATAAACTGTATGGAATCACCTGTTACCAAAATGGTGAATCGTATCAGAAAAAATTGACCTCAGTTGAGAAATGTTATTCAATGAAAAAGTCCAATTTCAAAGAGATATTCTACAGTAAAACTCAATGTTTCTTTTGGTCCTTTTGCCCTCATCTTTATGTGATAGCCTATATTGCTTGAAAGAAAATGTTAATGAAGGGCAATCATATAATATTGGAAATAGGGATTTTTATATATCAAATTGCTTCTTTTCAAGGTCTAGTTTGTTTTTTGGAAATGGAGGCGTAATATACTGCGAGAATGCGATATCTTTTAAAATAATGTCTTCTGTTTTTAATCATTGTTCTGTATCTGACACTGGGGGTGCAATCTATTCACAATCAACAGGATCAACCTATGAATTATCAATGATTTGCTGTTTTGGGTGTTATGCTGGACAAGGATCTTTTTGCTTTATCGAAGATTTGAAAAATTCTAATTTTAACCATAAATTGAATTCAGTCAGTGGCACATCAGATGAAAAATCACGTGACCAGCAAGATTTAACTTTGAATAACCTATTAATAGAGAATCTTAATTCTTCAAATAATATTCATCATTATTCAGAAGTCCAATTTATTGGAGGTACTTTTATAGGGAAGTTTTGTTCATTTTCTTCGAATAATTGTTACCACGTTATTCATTGTGAATCAAAAAATTGTGATGTATTGTCATCGAACTGGAGGATTGTGAATAACATAAATCAGCAATGTTTATTTTCAATCCCAGAAGGGCACTGCTTTCGTCTATATGATTCACAAATCTTTAATAGTTCAAATTATTTTCGCCTGTTTCGTCTTGAAGGACATCTGGAGATATTTGATTCATATATTGATCCATTATTAATGAATTTTTCTTCAATTAGTTACCAAAATTGTATATCATCATATGTTGTCACTTATTATACTCATTATAGTACAGCGTATTGTGAAGCAATTAAGATTTATCATCCATCCCCGACACCATTTCTTTTATGCATTGAGGAACGAGAAGTTTGTGGTCCTTCTTATAAAAACGTTTTTTCAGATCTTAATATTAGCAATTGCCATTTTCATCGAATTCATCACTTTTTTGGAGAAGGAGGAGTCATATATATCGCATACACAGTCAATTCATATATAAATGAGTGTGTTTTTTCGAATTGCTCAGTTTCTAAAAACGGAGGAGCAATATTTTATGATTCTTATTGTGGATTATATTCTCATATCAAAGTTTGCTCATTTTTGTGTCATGCTAATAGAGGTCAATTCATATGTTTTATAAATGGTCACCGAACTAACTTTATTCTCAACTTGTGTATGATATCAAATATGAAACCAGATGGAGGTGAAAGTGTTCAGTTTTCGAGTTTGGGTGATATAGAACAAACAAACTTCTCAAAAAACAAAGGATCAAGTCTTGTTAGTATTGACGAAAATCGTTTTTGTTTGCGTTATATTACTATTGCGGACAATTCGGATCTTTCATCGATTATATATTCGAAAAATGAAATCCTATCCATTTCATTTTCCAATATTGTCCGGAATGTTTGCATAAACATGTTTCTTGGCGAAGAATTGAAGACAATCCATGTGAATAATAGTATGTTATTTGATAATAGTTTTCCAAATTTCAGTAATCAGTATATAATTCATTTCTATAATTCTTATTTGTCGAATGAATCATATATTAAACCTGCACATGCAGAAAACAATAGTATTGGTTATTTTCCAACTCTTAACATTGATCATTATATTGGCTGCCTTTCCATATTTGAAACTCAGAATCAAAAAGTTACTCCTTCTAAGTTTTACTATTTGATAATTGCCATATTTCCTTTGATTGGATTTTTTGCATTTATCAAAATCAAATCCACAAGGACAATTGATTTATCTGTTGTTTTTGAAGAATCTGAATCATATTCATCACTTCATGGAGATATTTCAAGACTTGAGCTTCTGGTGTGACAAGGAATTTGTTTATAATAAATAAATGAAACTCTCTCCTGTTTATTTGTATCTCTTTGTTGTTTTCGTATCTGTGTTGATATATTCTTTTCATAATGTTCGAGATGTAATTCCAGAAGTAAATATACAACAAAAATCTGTATGGGCGTTGTATAATCCTTATTGGGGAAATAATATTACAGACGGTTCATATGTAGGATGGAGAAGGAAGAAAATGTCTTATATGCCAGATTATTATGAACCTCCTAATTCCATAAGTACTGTTTTGTATCCTCAATTAGGCCTTTATTCATCACATGACCCATCTCTTATCAGACAACACCTTTACATGATGTTCCAATCCGGTATAGATGGTGTGATTATTCAATGGAATGGGTTCAACAGAACTGATCCATCAACAAATTTGACTGATACATATGATGAACGAGCCATAATGCTGATGCTTGATGCAGCAGAGGAATTTAATATCGGAGTTGCAGTTCAGATACAACTATACGATCGCAGGTCCAATGAATCGCTTTACAATGATATTAATTATGCATTTTCACACTTTATTAGTCATCCATCTTACTTGAAACATGATGACAGACCTGTAATATTCATATATGATCAGTACGAAACTGATAAATTGTATCTCACAATCGAAACACTGAGGCTTGAGAAGCCAAAGTTTCTAGTTTTCGGCACCTTCACTACCCAATCTCAACTCATTATTGCACTTGAGAATGATTTTGACGGCATTTATACATATTTTGCATCAGAAAACATGAATTATCCATCAAGAATAGACGGGTGGCCATCGCTACAGAACCACACACATGAACGAGGAATGGTGTTCATTCCCACCGTGGGCCCAGGTTACAGTGACGAAAAAATCACAGATTGGTCTCGAGAATCAAGGAGATCAAGGGATAACGGCAAGCACTATGACCGCATGTTCAAAGCTGCTATCGGATCAAACGACGGTATTATAATAATCAACTCCTTCAACAACTGGCTTGAAGGAACAAATATCGAACCAGCCATCGAAAGAAGAGGATTCGACTTCGACGACTACAAATGGGTAAAGGGAGGAGCACCTGATGAATTCTTGAAAAAAACAAAAATGTGGGTACAGCTATTCAAGAATATAACCTTATAGTCGTTATATAAATGTGAATAAACGTAACGATAAACCCTATCTGATTCTGGATATTTCCTCTGTTTTTTTGATGGACATTTTTTCGCTATAAGCATTGAATTTTTCAATTGGATGTAATCTTACAGTTCAGGCAATGTGTAGTAGAGTTATTGGCATTTATGTACATTCAGGAATCAAAACCAGTCATATTATAGTTAGTAGTACGGACACTATTGAGAGCATGCGTGTTCAACTTCATTATCCTGAGGAGTATTTGGTTTTTTATAATAATCAGTTGGTTTTAGACAAGTTTACATTTTCTTTTTTTAAAATTGCAGATGGCGACCACTTATATGTTGTTCCGTATAACAAACCTCATTGCGATTTATTTGGGCCCAAAAAGCGTACCAAGATTAAAAATTTACGACAGAATCGAGAGGACTTGGAGAATAGAATTGATCATAGCTATAACATGGAGAAAGCCAGATATTTTGACCTTCGTTTGACCCGATTTGAAGAGAAATCTTATTACCTAAGAAAGGCTGGAGCATTTTTGAATATATTTGATGATGTTTCTGACTATTCTGAGGCTATTCCGTCCACAATTCCTTCACAGAACCAGGGTCCTTCAACTGATTCTCTTCCTGTATTCTGGCGGTCACCAGAAAAAGCATAAATACTGTTTTTGATAGATAATATTTAGCAACACATACTGCTGTTGTCTTGTTTAGCGATATTGGGGCTCAGTTTTGCTGTAGGGCGGGTATCTTCAGGAATAATCCCAGATTTTTTCCTGATCACTACTTCATTAGCCAATTTAGAGAAGGCTTCTTTAATATTAGCCCCTGTTTTGGCAGAAGTTTCGACATAATGGAGCTGATGACGTGTCGCAAAATCCTGAATTAAGCTTTCTCCAATTTGCCTTTGTTCAACCAAGTCAGACTTATTTCCTATTAAGATAATATACGCATTTGTAGAGCATAGGTTGTGCAAGTCATTCAGCCAATTAGTCAGTTGGTCAAATGAATCTGAGTTGGTAATATCAAATACTAAAACAGCACCAACAGCGTTCCTAAAATAGGATTTGGAAATAGAACGAAACCTTTCCTGGCCAGCAGTATCCCATATTTGCAGCTTTGTGTCTTCATTATTAACAATGCAATTATAAGAGTAATAATCAGCACCCGTGGTTGATGTTGTAAGATCTATGAATATATCTTGCACTAATCGCTTAATTAGAGACGATTTTCCTACAGAAGAAGCACCAACTACAACAATTTTATGAGAATTGTTCATGAGTTTTACTGAACCGCTCTTATTACAAGAGAGAACCATTCATCTCTTTAATTGGATGAGGAAGAATTACAAAATACGTTTTTTAGTAAATGACAACTCTACCTCGATTGCCCCCATTATTCCGAGGATCTGGTGCGTCTTCACAACAACAAACTGCCCCAATCAAGTATCAAACTCCTGTAGTTCCTATTGGAAGAAATATCAGTGTTTTTCCACAGAATCAGAATATTCAGCTCCAGGGAATTAAAGAAATTACTCTCAGAAAATACGAATCATATGTTTCTCAAATACGACAGCTTGATAGGAATTTCAATTTAAGTTTTAGAAAGCTTGATCAAGGAACATCAAGAACAATTTCCAGATTAGTTGATACAGTATCGGCTTTATCATCGGAAATGCAGCAATTGAAGAATCAGTCGACTATTTTGTCACGAAAGCTAAAAAATATTACACAAGTTCATTCACAAATCGTCAAAGAGGGTCTTCAATCATTCTTAAAGCCTCTTGATGAAGCTTTTGCATCATTTGGAAAAGAGTTTGAAGGATCTCAAAACAATATTGAAACGCTGTTTAATAGTCATGAGAACAAAATCAATACCGTTCTTGAGACATACAAAGCAATTTATCCCATCACCAAATCCATAGTAGATGTTCGTGAATCAGTGAATGAATTAATTAAGGTACATAAGAATGCATTTGAAAACTTCCAAGATGCCAAAACAGAAGTCCTAATTTCCATTAATGAGAAATACAAATCCGCAACTCTGGAAATCAAATCCAGATTTCAAAATCTTGCATCAAAAATACAAATAATGGAAGAAAGATCATCAAAAACTTTTGATTTCACTCAAGAGTATTTTAATGATTCTCAAGCCGCTCAATTAGAACTCAGGACAATGTTTAATCAAACAATTGAGAAAACACAAAATGAGTTTAAAGAGAGGATTAATTCCCTCAGAGACAATGTATCTTCAACAATTCAGACCCAATATTCCAGTATTGACTCTATCAGAAACATGTTATCTCAGAACACAGAATTTGTGAATGAAATTAAGAAACAAAAAGTAAAAGAATTCCAAAATACCAACTCTCCATCAAGAGTGTCACTTCGTCCAGATATTGAGCTTTTGAAAAAGAAATGTGATGAATTGGAGTTAGAATATGAAAAAATGATGCAAAACCAACCAAAGAAGCAAAGAATTTTCCATCAGAGCTTACCAGATGGCAGTGTTAAAACTTTGGTCATCAATGAAGATGGAACCGCAACTGTATAGCAATTCCTTATTAAAAATTGGTGTTTTTGATGATTTGAATCATTCTTGGCAATACTTTTTACCCTTTTACATTGGTAATTTTTCCCTTAAAAATTGCCAGAGTCAGGAAATGTAAAATAGTCAGACATTTTCTGAAAAGCTTTTCTCACAATAAAAAAACAGCTTCTCATATCATTTTTTATAAATGTCCAAGAAACCAAGCAACATTAATGGCTTTAAAGTAACATATAACAAGAATGGGGATATTTCGGGGAGATGTCAGTACTCAAGGGCATTGAGTGAATGTCATACTTCAACAAATAGCTATTTTAATGCCCATCCATATGCAAAACATTACGGATCAAGCTCAAGTTCAAGTTCATCATCAAATTATTGTTCTCCATCACCGATCTATGATGGGGGTTATAATTCGTACTATTCTCCTCCTCCTCCTGGACCATCGAGAGAAGAAATCATAAGAGAACAGCAAGAGAAAGAAAGAATTGCTCTACAAAAGAAAAGAGATGATGCACAAAGAGAATTTCAAAACGAAAAGCAAACGGTTGATAATCAATTCAACCAACGTATATTTAATGGGTTTGATGAACAATTCAGGAATTCATTATATGGAGAAATCAATAGGTTGATTAAAGTAGGAGAAAAAGAAACAAAAGGGAGGATTTTGTCGGATAATTTTATTCAAGAACTGAAAAAACAATACATCGGAATTGTAGATAGTGTGATTAACAATTACATTGGGCAACAGAAGCATATTAATGTAGTTGTAATTGGACAAACAGGAGTTGGAAAATCTACTTTGATCAATTCAATAATTGGAGAGAATCTGGCTCAAACAGGATCAGGATTACCTGTGACAAAAGGAATACCAAAAGGATATGAAACAGGAAAGTCACCCTTCAGGCTTTATGATACTCAAGGTATTGAACTTTCTGGTTTTACCATTAATGAGTTGGTTAAAAATATTAAAGACCTTGTTGACAGAAACTCTCAAAACCCTGATACTGTGATTCACTCAATCTGGTATTGTATTAATGGTTCTTCAGACAGAATTCAAGAAAGTGAAATTGAATCAATTCGCTTCCTTCAACAACAATATTCAGGTCCTAAAGGTTTACCTGTTTTTGCTGTGATTACTCAATCATATGATAAAGGTAATACTGGAATAATGAATGCAATAAAGCAAGCCTTCCCAGATGTGAAATCCATTCCAATAGTAGCCCTTGAAAAATATCATACAAAACCTTATGGAATTCCGGAATTGATCATTTCGACACTAAATGAGACTGTTGAATCAAGTGTTGGTGCTTGTAATCATTCTGTTAACCAAGAATTCAAGCAAATGATAAATCAAAACAACATGAAACTAATTCAAAAACTCAATAGTGAGCTTCCAAAACCGTATAATAATGGTTATAGTGGGATAGTGAAAGTGCTTGGGGAATTACTGTTGATGTGTCACCAATCTTTCGAGGCAAAAACTGAAATTAATCAAGCAAATTCAATTATCGGAGCAGTAATGCATAATCTTGGTGCTATGATTGAAAGTTTAATTGGATCTTTCTCACAACAAATTGAACAAAGGCTGGTCAGTGAATATACTTCAATGTTATCAAACATACAATCAAATATCACAAAGAAGCATAACGTGACATTAGATAACCAAATGGACTCAAGTGATTTCAAGAATTTGGGAATTAGAATCATTCATGACTTGACAAAACAAAAAGTCTCAGATTTGGCATATAATTTGATACAACAAATACTTATCAAGCAAATTCCAGAAGCTTTCATTTCAGATACTCTCCTAAGAGGAGAAGACGTAACAAAAGAACTTTCACAATCTACTCTTCATTCAATCAGAACCAGGTACTCTTCAAGATTCAATGATGAATTCAAGTTACTTTTCCAAAAATATTCACAGTAAATCATTAAACATTTTCCAATTATTATTTACATTGGATTGCATCCATTGACATTATTATCATCATCAGAATCGTTATGATATGCTTCCTTTTTACCTTTTTGCCTACTTGGCTTGCTCTTATAAAACTCATCAAGACTAGCATCTTTCATTTCAACAGTATAAACATCGGGATCATTTTGGGTATCTAATGGGGATAAATCTGGTTTTGGAATCGAAATTTCAAGCTGCCTCGCTAGTTCAACGGTAATATCTTCCTTTTTTGGAAACTCAATATTAAAAGATATAAATAATCTTCCTCTGTTGAAGGGATCACCTTTAATTGGCATGCCTTCCCTATCGATTAGCTTAACAGCGTTAGGCTGAATGACAGATCGATCATCTTTTATAACTAGCACCCTACCATCTAAGTGTGTAATTGATATATTAACACCTAACAAAGCCTCTGTTAATGTGATATTTTTCTTAATAAAAAGATCATTATTTCTTCTCATAAAAAGCGTATGTTTTTTCTCAATAATACGAATAATCAAATCACCAGTATCACAATCAGGCAACTCGTTTGATTTTCCTTTCATAATAATGGTATCACCATCTTGCATTCCTCTTTCAACATGGACATCAATTTTTTTGTTCTCTTTTATGATCTTGGAACCATTGCAATGCTTACACCTATCATTTGCGGGTATATGTTCTCCATTGCCTTTGCATGCATTGCAAGGCCCTGTTTGTTGAGTTATTACATTCCCGCTTCTATAAACTGAAGTCTTTTGCCCTGTTCCCCCACAAACATTGCATTTTGATGCCTTCTTCCCACCACAACATCCGCTTCCACTGCACTGTGGACAAATTATCTGTCTCTGAATCCTTACACTCAGCTCAGCTCCGTTATATAGTTCTTCGAGGCTGACTTTAATTGGATATTCGATATCTTCGGTTCTCATCCTCCCCCTTTTGCTTCTTCTACCAAAACCAAAATCACCAAATCCCCCAAAATCACCGAATAGATGAGTGAAGAGATCAGTCTCCATCCCAACGCTTTCTTTCAGTCCGCCAGGCCCGAATTTGTCATATGTCTCCCGTTTTTGGGGATCTTTAAGGACTTCATATGCTTCATTAAGTTCCTGAAACTTCTCTGTTGCTTTTGGATCATTTGGGTTTTTATCTGGATGCAATTCCCGCGCCTTTTTTTGGAAAGCCTTCTTAATCTCTTGATCTGTAGCTGTCGGAGAAACACCAAGAAGATCATAGAGAAGGGTATCAGCTACCATATTTAAGTGGTCAGTCGCCCCTAAAATCTAATAAGTGGTTGTTTAAAAACATTAATAAGAATAGGACATTATTATCATTTGTTTCATGATTTTTCTCCCTCCATTGTTTCATGAGACAAATGTCAGAGATTGTGTGATTCAATATAATGGGGAGCGATTTAATGTAAATATTCCGAATATTCGTGAAATTTCTCGATTATTTGCTGAGATTTGGATTCCTAATTCGGAATTGATAATTGATATGGGATTTAGCAGCACAGTTTTTTCTAAATTTGTCGATATTATTAACGGGGAGCCGTGTTGCATTCCATTTGATCACTATTCCGATTTGCTCTTGCTACTTTCTGATTGGAAGTGTTCTGATTTGTGCAATCGATTGAGCAAAATCCATAAAATTGCTAACTTAACCGAAAATAGTCGGGAGGTATTTTTCCAAAAGCAAATAGATGAGCTAAAATCTATGATTAGATGCCAGAACAGAAAAATTAGCGATTTGGAGCAAAAAATTCAACAAAACACAGATAAATTTAATGGAAATGCTGAAAAAACCCTAATAATGAACAATATTTTTTCCTTGTTGCCTAAAAGTATAACTTTCAACAATCATCCAATGAAAGGCATCTTTTATTGGCTTAGAAAGACGATTTTCGAAATTCCTTTGAGTTCATCAAATATTATATCTATTGAATCGTCGACAAGATCGAGATTTTCGTCACCTCCATGCTATTTGCTTGATGATTCTAGTTATTGTCAATGGTTTTCAGATAATCTTCCTCATCAGTATATAATAATAGATATGAAATACTTTTCTCTTGATATGATTGGATATTCGATCCGCACTCCAAATTCAAAAAGGGGTATATGGCACATAAGATCCTGGAAAGTTGAAGGATCAAATAATAAGAAGGACTGGAGGATTATTGATGAGCATCGGAATAATGGAATACTTGATGAAGAAACTTATTGTTGTATGTGGCAATGTTATAGTGGGGGATTTTTCCAATATTTTAAAATCACTCAAACTGATCTAAACAAGGATAATGATAATTATTTCCTTCTTGGTGGGATTGAATTGTTTGGAACTGTTCAAAGACTCACTCAGTAAGGAAATCATTCGCGTAGCTCGGCATTGATAAACTCCAGCAATGTATTGACTTTTTCATCAATCATTGTGTAAGTATCTCTTAATGATGACAAATATGTATCAAGCTTAGTCACCATTTCGTCAAGTGCTACTGGATTCTGTAACAAATTTATACTACTTTTTAAATACTCATTCTTCTGTTGCAATTGTTTCTTTTTATCTTTAAGACGGGCGATCTCTTGCTTGAGGTCTTGATCTCTTAAAAAATGGGGAAACTGACTATCAGTAGCATAATATGGGGATTTTTCATGTGAAAACGCACTAGAATAATCTAAAAAATTGGTTTGTCCTTGTTGTTGTTCAAAATATCGAAAAATTGAATCTGCTGAACTGGATAGCTTGTAATAAACACTGCCATCTGGCTTCTGGAATTTTTCAAAAATTGGAATGCCATTTAATTGGTAATTTAATGCTTTGCTAATCTCTTGGTATTCAGCATTTAACCCTATTGATCTCATTGTCATAAACTCAGCAATTATTTCATTAATACTTACACCATATTCATGACCAGTACCATGAGCAGTCATTTTAGGCAACATGTATCTCAAATAGGGAACAAGAGGCGAAAAACTCGAGAAAACAGGCGAGAAAGTCTCATTCATCGTCTATTTTTGTTGTATGAAGTTCAAGACTTTTCGTGTGTTTTTAATGTATTTTTTTGTGTTTTTTATAGCTAGTTATGCAATACAGCTTTATTTTTACAAAGCAGAAGATAAAACAGAAATTGTTTTGATCGAAAAAGTCGAGAAATGGCCAATTTGCGATTCTATCGAAGGAGTTGATGTTAAAGGTGATGTCATAACTATAAATTTTGCAGAAAATCCCCTTAAAAGCTCGTTATCGAATGCTGTTTCATCTTTTTCTCTGGTTACATCATGGTATAACCAATCAGTTTTTTTCCCAACAGGATCTGCTGAGATTTATTCTTTCTCCGAGTTATCATTGGGGATGAGATTCTTTCTTCCAGTTGTAGGTATGTATAATGCGACTCTTCTTTGCTCTCAGCCATTACCAAAAATCCAAAGATACCAAGATATATCTCCATATGTTGGCTTGAAAAGAGAGTTGAAACTTGATGTAAGTGATTTTTCAGAAAATCATTCATATTCCAGGCTTAGGTGCCATAAAGAAGACTCTTTTTTAACCCGATGGTGCGAGGGTAAGAATATTCCTTATTTTGACGGTCATTTCTTCTTTTTATCACCAGCCTTTTTTGTATTTCCAGACCCTTTCATAGTTCCGGGTCCTCGAGCGGCTCCGTTTGACAAAATTGGGGATAGACTTACATGCGAACCCATTGTAATCCAGTTTTCCAAAAGTTCTATACCAAGGAATTTAACTGTACATAGCAAAATTGGATATTTATATGGGGTGTTTCACAATTATTATATGCTTTGGCACACACTATTTGATTTTGTGGTTCCATTCTATAAGTTTTTGCATGTGGCTAATAGGACTGAAAGCCGTGAAGATAGGGTAATATATGTTAGAAGTGATGGAGTGTGGATGTTTTTCCCAATAATGGAGTTAATATCCTCAGAACCAGTCACCATAATAGATTCTAGTCCATATTCATTCTTGTTTCCAAATCTTGTAATGGGTATCGAAAAGTTTGAGAAAGATATTTCGTTATCAAGAACATATGATCAGTCTGTTTCATTCACATATAACTTCGATAATGACACTGCTCCTGGTTTGCGTAATGATCTTTTATCAATATTAAATATTCCTTCTAATGAATATGGAGATAATGGAAAACCTTTAGTTGTAGTTATTGATCGTGGTCTAACTAAGAGAAATGTTGTGAATGTTCCTGAAATTGTTTCGTTTTTGAAAAAAGAATGCGATTTTTGTGAAGTTAAAGCAATAATTCTAGAAAAACTTGATGTCAAGGAACAAATTTCTTCTGTTGCAAAAGCTTCTGTGCTTCTTGGGCTTCATGGGAGTGGCTTATCTCATGTTTTATGGATGGCACCCCATTCCAAAGAAAAGCCCACCCATCTTGTCGAGATTCTACCTTATAATTATAGTTGTCGAAATTGGTATAATACAGCAGCAGATGTTGCACGGGTGAATTATCATAGTGTAATGAATTCTAAACCTGATCCTAGCTCGGGTAATGATATGACGAAGTGTTGGTCTGATTCAAAGTTGTGCGGTAGTTCATCATGTCATGATCGTCTCAGAGATCAAAGAACTGAATTGGAAATCAATTCACTCAGCAGAATTATGAATCCCATAATTCAAGAGTTGAAAAATGCAAATATATCATAAAATGTTTATGTAGAAAAATTATTTTGATACCGATTTCTTGTTTGATCTGTTGAAGCGCTTGAGTTGTTCCTCAGCTTCTTCTAATTCTCTTCTTCGTTTTAATACGGCGCTATCAGCATTTCTTTGTTGAACAATAAGTGACATTCCAGATTTTTGAACCATTGGGAGAGTATCTGTTTGTTTAATTGATTCCGCGAAATCTGTGATAATCAAGAGTCTGGAATAAATTTCTTCGAGGGTTTTTTCCATTCTTTTGGTAATTTCTGTATTGTTACCGCTTTTAAGTTTCATGTTCACAATCAAACTTGTAAGGGCTGCTCTCATCATTCTGCATGCAGCAATAGTTTTGAAATGAAAATCAGGGTCATTCTTATCAACAAATTTCAACAACATAAAGAACATTTGTGCAGCTTCTGATGTTTGATAAGCAGCTTTAACTAGACCCCTTTCATTTGCTAAACTTTGGTTTGTTCGAATCAAATGCTCGAATTGCGCAACAGCTTCTTTACCAAGACTCCTTGTCATCCTTAATAATCCCCTGGCTTCTTGTGCAATAATTTTCCTTAATTCATTATCTCCGACCATTGACTCTTCAATATTATCATCTACAGCACTTTGAAGAGCATCAACTTTTGATGTCATTAATATTAACTCTGCTTGGGCTAAATTTGTTAATCCAAAAGTTTTCATCCACAATGATATTAAATCATGAGTAACATGCTCAAATGTGTCGATATATGGATCGAAGGACTTGCCTCCATTCTTAATCATATCTTCAATCTTATTATATGTATCAAGAACAGTTTGCACCAACACACTAGAGCTTTGGTCCTTGAGAGCAGACAGGCTCTCATTAAGTCTTTGAATACAAGCAGAGAATTGTTGGTGTGCTTCAACAATCTGAGAACCCTCCTTGTATGCCCTTTTAAGTTTAGATATAGATATCTGAATAGATCTTGCAGCTTCAATTTGTCTCACAGACATAAGATTTGATGAAACTTGAACACCTCCAACTTGTTTGTATTTAATATCAGTTACTTTGGAAGGCAGAGCTGCTGTTCTAACTTGAGAATTAATGATTTGATCAAGAGTTAATCCACCAATTCCAAGAAGAAGAGTTAGGTTTTCAAGCTTCAATATTTGTTGAGGGTCTTCTCTAAATATGATTGATGCACATGCGGACCACTGATAATTATTGGATCCAATGGGCTCAAAAATTGTCGGAAGCTTTAAAACAGATCCATATAATACTCTTTGATTAGTTGAAGAATTCTGATCTCTATACAATTCAAGCGAATTATAAACGTTAAACAAATGCTTGAGATTATCACTCGAGTAGCATTGTGAAAACATTGACATTGCAATAAAATGAGATAGCAAGGTTTGTGCTGTTTGAATAATAAATTGAGTATTTGTGGAATGAATAATGGAATCTGATGCTTCTTCAACAGTTGTTTCACAAAAAATACCATAGGAAAACACAATAGCGGCAGCAGTTAAGGCAGTAGCATCGAAAACAGATTTATTCCTTAAATCAGTCTCATCGCATCCATGAAAATCATAATTAAACATTGATGATACACTTGATATTTCTTCCAGCATATCATTTTTTACAATCAATCCATCAATTATTTCCTCGCATTTCCTACAAAATGGAATAGAAATCCTGATTGTGAATAATATCCTCTCATAAGCTTTTTGAACTTTATCAGATTCAATCTCTATTAAAAATGGGATGCTATACTTTTCAACAAGTCGGAAATGGGTATTAGATATTAAAGGAAGGCCTGCAACGAAGTCAACCCGATTTGTTAGAATATCTTTCAAATCTAAAGATACATCAGGAGCACTGATGTTGACTTTATTTCTAACCTCCAAAAGCTCATTTATAATTGGATGTGAAATAGAAATAGAATTCTTAAAAATTGGATTCTCTGAAATCATCAGTAATAAATAATTGTTTGCTGCATTAATCATGTCTGATAGGGAGATAAAATCATTCGAAACATTAATAGACTCGACCTCAGAATATCTTTCATTTGTCATAACAGCCTCTGTCGAAGTAAGATTTATATGAATCAATGAATCTTTCATCGTTAATAACAATTCAAGCAAAGAATTGCTTTTGGACTGAATATCGTCGATTGAATTACAGAAATGGTCCAATAAAGGGATGAAATTGGCAAGGTAATTGGTATTTGCGGTTTGATCAAGCACTAATATTATAAACTCAAAAATGAATGATAATATAATAATTTCAGAATGGAGAGAAACAATTAACGATGGATCTTCTTCAAAAGCAGCAGGAATCGTGGACAATTTGCTTTCAACTATTGATATGAAATACTGGCATACTTTTGCTATATCTGAGTGTTTTACTTCTGATCCTCCAAAGAAAACTTGGTTTAAGTTTGTATATACTTGCTCAACAAGTAATAATGTTTGACTAATATCCACAGATTTCGATATTGCCCTTAATTGGATAATGCAACGTTTCATGGTTTCAAATACCTGTTTTGATTCATGGAAAGTAATGTCGCACAATGTAACTGATTGTAGATTTATGAAATCATCCTTAAATCCTTCAACGAAGCTTGAGTTATGCTCTGCAACAGCAATAAATAGAGGAACAATAATTGATTGAGCTGTTATCATCATTGTTTTGACAAACGAAATAAACACATATGAAAGATTCAAAAACTCATTTTGAAAGAGATCAATCTGTGGAATACTACAAGACATTAAATCAAATACTTTGGCTCCTGCTTCCAAATAAGAATTAATAATACTCGAGAAATTATTGAGTATTCCAATATCGAGATAATTATGAAGATTAATCAGATTTGGATCAATAGAGGAAAACTTCATGAAAGAAGCCATATAATGATTTGGCATTTCAATAAAAAACTGTGAGTAATGTTCAGTCATCTGGGCTTGATCAAAAAGCAAATATGATCCCATAAGAGCCACATAACCAATAGAATACTGAGGAAGAAAAGCAGCAGCACTGCAAATATATTGAAGCTGAGAGTCCTTGGTTCTCGAATATAGGGACTCGGATAATTGTTTAACAATATCATGGTCAACTGTGTTGGCATACAGACCAGATAAAACTTCATTAATAGTACCAGAAAACTCGATTGGCAAAGAATCTTCAATTATAGTTTGAGAAAATGTGTTTTCAGATATTTTTAGCAACGAAGAAAATGATTGAATTGATGAACACAGAAATGCAATGCTGTTTTGAATGATGATATGATATTTATGGTCATTAAATAATTCATATTCGCTTATTAATGAATCATGAACCTTGATAAGAATCTCGTTTGATTTGATTTCATCTCCATTTATGTATAGATTGGAGGCTTCGAAAAACAATGAATCATATGTAATGATTGAGCTCTTAATCCCCTCGTTAAACATAAAAACTCCTAAAGATTGAAAATACACTAAAGATTGAAACAAAACTAACAGCGGCTCGGTGGTACAGGCAAAATCAAAATGTGAAAGTATCTTTTGAGATATATTGCTACAAAGTTCAATCACTGGCATTGAAAATGTGTCATTAAAATCTGATTTATAGGTAAAATTCAAGCAATCATAAGAAAATCTATCAAGAAAAGACTTAACAATTGATGCTTGTTGAGGGTTATCACTAATAAATGGGAAAAACGAAACAAACATATTTCCTATTCCAGAAATTATAGTAGAAATAAACGATCTTTCTTCGTTTGATAGAGTTTCAACAGGATTTGCATTGAATATCTTACAAATAATGGAAAGCGTATTCTGAAGAGAGTATGAAATTACTGCATCTATGGCACCAAAATCTTGATTTCTTTGTTTACCAATCAATATCATCAAAGACAAAGTGGATTTAAAAAATGGAAGTCCATTCAAAAGCTCGGATAGTTCAGGGCTAATATCTAATCCTAACCACTGAAACAATGATTTTGTATAGTAAAAACATTGATCATTAATGAGAAGCTCTTGAGAATTCAAACCTTCCATTTCAAGGCAAACACAGTAATAAAATTGAATCAGAATTTAGTTCTTCTTGATGATTTCAAGACATTCCTGCAAATCCTTACATACAAAATCAGGCCTATCAAGTGGATCAATCATTGCTATCTCTTCTTCCCTTGTTACGCCTGTTAATACCAATATTGACTTCAAACCAGCCTGTTTTGCGAATGATATATCTGTGTTTATCCTGTCACCAATCATCCAGCTATTCTTGATATCGATATCTTTGTATCCTTCCACCGATTGAAGCATTTCGGGGCTAGGTTTCCCTAATGCAATTGGTTCTCGGTTTGAAGCTGATCCGATACATTTTGCAAGCGAATAAGCACCAGGTACAAGGACTTTTCCATTATATGGATATGAAGCATCCGGGTTCGCAGAAAACAAGGTTGCATCATTTTCGATTACAAATCTGGTGGCAATTGTAAGGTGTATGTAAGAAAATTCTTCTGAAGATCCTACTACCACGGCACATATTTCTGGATCAAGTTCCATTTCATGAATATCGATGCCTTCGAAATCTTTTGGAGTTACAACGTTGATATTCACTCGTGTGAGCTGAGAAACAAATCCATCAGTACCCAAAACAAAAACTTTACGACCAGGTAAATGGAAACGAAGCTTAATCAAGCGATTCGCAACGGTAACAGCAGATGTAATCACATCTTTAGCACTAAAATCATTGTAACCATTTCTTACAAATCTTTCTACATACTGTTCGCTAGAACGACTCGCATTATTCGTTATTACTATTGTCCTGAAACCAAGAGCTTTCATTTGTGATATAACTTCTGTAGATCCTGGAATGGCTTTCCCACTATGCCATATTACCCCTTCTCCATCAAGGCAAATACACTTCTGCGTCATAGAAAATGGTCGCTGAAACTCTGAAAAACACACTTTTCCCTAAAGGGTAAATATTTACATTTTTTTCTGTTAAACACGATTAAATTGTAAAAAGGTTCCATATTGTAAATTGTATGGACATACTGATTCAGCCAGGCACGGATATCGATATCCGTGTTTTCGACCAACTTATTAGCGCTTTCTATGGTAATGGAGAACATACTCAAGAAGCCAATAATATTTTGATGAAATTTAATGAAAGAGAGGATGCTTATCTCTGTACCAAACCTGTTTTGATGTCTGATTGCAATTCAAACACCAAGTTTTTTTCTTTGTTGGTTCTAAAGAACAGTGTAAAAATTCGATGGCAGTGTTTTAGTTATGATTTGAAAATGGAAATCAAAGAGCTTTTGTTTTTTGTCATTAAGGAATTTATTGATTCTGGTGATAAAAAATATTTGGCTTTGATATCTCAAGTGAATCAGATTATTGTGGAAATAGCTAAGTATGATTGGCCACATACATATACAGAATTTATGAATGATGTATTTAGCAGTTTTTGGACTACTCCCAGGTTCAAATGTAACTTTTTTGCTGTTCTTAAGATATTGTTAGATGAGATTGATGAATCATCTGAGAACTCACTTACATCAGTCAGAGCAGAAGAAATGAGATATGAATGCTCTAAATATGTTGATCAATTGATTGGTCATATTCAAGAAAGCTTTAAGACAAATAATGACAATTTAATCAAATCAGCTCTCTCTCTTTTTGGACGTCTTGTCAACTACTTTAATCCAATCATTGTATTATCTACACATATTCTGAATGACTTTATTTTGTGTCATCTTTCTAATCCATCACTCAGTATATCGGTAATTAGCGTTTTGGTACAAATTATTTCTATTACCAAACTTCCTCAGGATTATCATCATATAATTATCGAGCTCTTTGCAATAATTGTTGATACCTTATCGAAAATTGTCAATGACCAGTTTTCAACTGTCACAGCTTTATCTGGAGATGAAACCTTTATTGATAATTTCATAGAAGCTATTACTTCCTTCCTCATAGAGTATGGAAGCTTGGTTGAAACTGAAGAACATGAAGTCAGGCTAAATCATGTATTGAGCTGGATACTGTCAATAACTGGGGATGCAAACATCGAGCTATTTGAGGACTGTATTGAATATTGGAGATGTGTTCTTCAAAGAATCTTTTTAGAGGTTAAGAATGGGGTTTTAGACAGAGATTCGACTTTTCTCAGCTTTCTTCCTGATTTAAGAAGAATTCTTGTAGCTAAAATGCCACCACCTGTTCAGTCGTTGCATTATTTTGAATCTGATTCAACCGAAACCAAAAGGTATAATAATTCATCTATCTTAACATCAGTATACTCAAGTGCTAGAGAGTGCATTGTTTTTCTAACTAATTTCGATCCTGATGATATGATTGAAGTAATACTTAATCAGGTATATGAATGTGTAAATGGTTCACTTGATGCATCTTCAATTAAATCAATGTGTTGGTCAATAGGCGCCATTCCTGGGGCAATTGAGGAAAATTTGGAAAGTGAGTTCATTGAAAAACTACTATTTCTTTTGTTTGAGTATTATCCTCAAATTGTTGCTATTGGAGATAGATCTGCTTTAGCAATTGGTTTATCGTTCATTTGTCGCCAGAATTATTCATTTTTGAGTAGGAATCCAGATATACTAAGAACCGTGATTTCTAAACATCTTGAGTTTGTATTAATAGCAAATGCAGAATTACAAGATTGTGTTTTAGAAACGTTGAAAGTTCTCTCTATTCGTTGCAAATTTTGTTTTGTAGAGGATCCTTCTCTATCAGAAATTATTTTCAATGTTTTGGCTGATTTAATCGAACCCTTGTTCTCCCAAAATGTTCCTGACTTTTTTGAAATTATATCGATACACATTGATTACATCACAGATGAATCTGTCAAAGCATATAGATCCCAAAACTTATTTAGTTTCTTATGGACAAGAGTTTGTGAAATTATAAACAGCGGAGAAGAATGGAGCATTCCAATGATTGATGAATTTTCAGTCATTATTGATTGTATATCCCAGTCTTCTTCAATGCTATTATCATTATGGTACAATAATATTTCTGAAATTGTTCCTCAGTTATTGTCTCATTATTTATTATTCTCTAACTATTTGGATTCGATGTGTAATCAAAATCCAAATATAGTTATATTTAATAATGAGTTTGATGCACTACATAGGATTAAAAGAAAAATCATCAAAATATTTGATTCATATTCGTTAAGCTCTAAAAAATCTTCATTTTTCGAGGAAATAGTATTAAATAATGTTTTTTATCCCCTAATTTATGATTATAGAGATACACACCCGAATTCAAGATCACCCGCCGTAATTGATTTTATGAAAAGCGTTGTCAAATGTTGTCCTAATTATCTAATGATCCGTTTTTCTGATGTTTTTTCCTCTTTGTATTACCCGACAGTAAATATGATTATGGATTCATATGATGATAACATTGATATATGCAAAAGTTTCTTTATGTTTATGTATCAAGTTTGTGAAGAAGGAATTAAAATTTTAATTCAGTTATCTGATGAAGATCAAGCTATATTTATTAAATGCCTTGAACATGGGTCGCGTTTCCATGAAACAGCAATAAATGAGACATCTCTTAAGTCATTACTGTTGTTGTTCAAATCTTTAGAAGAGTATCCAGAGCACCAGTTTCACTTTTGTGAAAAGCATGCGATGAATGTCCTGCTGTTCTCCTTTTCCTTATTAACAGATGTTTCGTTAAAATCATCTTTTCGATTCCAGGTTGATCTAATTCACTATCTTTTTAAACTGAACTCAATTAAACGCCAAGCAATATATCTATTCCAAACATTGTGTGAACATTTCCCAACCCAAAGCCCAAGTGAGATTAGAATTTTAATTTCTGAATTGTCTTCGGATGATACTTCAATTGAATCTTCTCGATCAATACTCAGGAACTTTTTAGTGTCAGTGAGGCAGATTTCACCTCTTGATCCAGATTTGATAAAAACTGAAAAGGAGAAAATGGAACAGTCCCTCATTAACCAATTTAAAGAAATACCGGGTTTTATATCTCCTGAACAAGCTCCGCTATTGGAATCGAACGAAGACGAAACACTAGCAGGAGAACTCTCTCAGATCAATGTAAGAAATGAACAATAAATTGTACTTTTTAAGATTGTGAATGATTTTATCGTCGGTCCAGTTCTGTTTATCTCTATGCAAAGCGATACAGAGTCGATCACCAAAGGGAAAAATAGAAGAGGACGACCTTCTGGCTCACATAAAAAGCCAGTATATTCATCTGAGTCTTCATCTGAATCTGAATCTGTTGAAAATGAAGAGGAAAGTGATGAGGAGATAAAGACAAAGTCTGATAACTCTCAGTCTAAGTCTAGTTTTTTTATTTCTATATTCAATCCTGAATTTAAAATCCCACCTCATCCTATTCCTATTGATATTAATGGGTATTCTGTTCAGCATATTCTTGGAATTCAAGAAAACAGCGATGATGAGGAAAAAAACCACGGCTCTTATTTTATTAAATGGTCGGGAAGGAGCCATATTCATGCAACAATGGAAACAATTAAAGATATTTATACATTTGATGGTGGGGATTCTGCTTTGAAAAAGTTTTTAAATAAATCTAAGGGTGGTATGATACAATCCCTCTCATACCCTTCCTTGTCGACACCAAACCAAGAAGATATAAATGCTTCTTGGTTCGAAGTGGATCGAGTTGTATTCTTTGAGCAAAATAAATATCTGATTAAATGGGGTGGTCTTCCATATGAACAATGTACATGGGAGAACGAAGAAGATATTCCTTCTCAAGTAGCTATCGAAGAGTTTAGAAGAAGAAAGCCAAAGAACAATCCCATGAGAATCAATGCTCCATTAATGCTTGATATTTCCAAATTTAAGACAATTGACGAGCCATTTGAAGACAAAGATGGAAATAAACTGAGAGATTATCAGCTGAAGGGATTGAATTGGTTGAGATTCTGCTGGTATAGTAGAAGAAACTCAATCCTTGCAGATGAAATGGGCCTTGGTAAAACTGTTCAAATAGTCTCAGTATTAAATGATATTTCGAAATCCCATAAAATTAATGGCCCGTTTCTAATATTAGCTCCTCTCTCCACATTGGGTCATTGGAAATATGAATTTGAGCAATGGTCAGATTTAAACGCTATTGTTTACCATGGTAACTCATTATCAAAAGATGTGATTCAAAGATATGAAATGACAGCATATGATGAATCCGGCAAACCGTTGCTTGATAGGGTTAGTTTTGATGTATTGGTATCAAATTATGAAACCTTTATGACTGATTTTGAAGTTTTTAGCAGAATTCATTGGCGATATATGGTTCTTGATGAGGGACATAGACTTAAAAATCATAATGGAAAGTGTTACAAGCTTCTGTCTCAACTTGTTTTTCAGCATTGCACGTTACTTACAGGAACCCCTATTCAAAATAATGTTGAAGAACTTTGGTCTTTGCTACATTTTCTTCACCCTCAGCTTTTCCCTGATTTGGCAAAGTTTTTAGAAGATTTTGGTGTGATTGATAAAGCAAAAACTGTTCAAAGTCTTCAAACAATAATCCAACCCTTTTTGTTAAGAAGAAAGAAATCTGATGTAGAAACTTCAATTCTTGCTAAAGAAGAGACAATAATTGAGGTGGAACTCACAAGAGTTCAAAAAACATATTACAAAGCATTTCTTGATGATAATGCATCTGTACTTTTGACTCATATTACACAAGGTTCACTACCATCTCTTCAAAACTTGATGATGCAATTAAGAAAAGTTTGTAACCATCCTTACCTTATTAAAGGAGCCACGCCTCTAATTGAAGAGGAGTTTAAAAAGAAGATGGATGAAAATGCTACATCAAATGATGTTTCTTTGAGAGCATTAGTGAATTCGAGTGGAAAACTAATTTTAATTGATAAACTGTTGCCAAAATTAAAATCCAGCGGTCACAAGGTTTTAATATTCAGTCAAATGGTCAAAGTTTTGGATATATTAGAAGAGTATCTCCATATTCTTGGGCATAATTTTGAAAGAATTGATGGGACTGTATCTGAGAATGATAGACAATCAGCAATTGATAGATTCGGATCAGATCCAAATGCATTTATATTTTTGTTATGTACTAGAGCCGGTGGGGTCGGTATTAATCTAACAGCAGCTGATACTGTCATAATTTATGATTCTGACTGGAATCCACAAAATGATATTCAAGCACAAAGTAGGTGCCATCGTATTGGACAAAAAGCCAAAGTTAAAGTATATAGGCTTGTTACACGTGGTACATACGAGCTTGAGATGCTTGATAGAGCCTCTAAGAAATTAGGGCTTGATCATGCTATTTTGGATGGTGCAGAAGTTCTGAAGCAGAGTCCAATGGCTGCAAAAGAAATTGAGAAGCTTCTTCGCAGGGGTGTCTATGATATAATCAAAGATGATAGTGAAATAGATAAATTTTGTGAAGCTGATATTGAACAAATTCTCGATTCTCGATCAAAATCTTTTACAAGAGATGTAATACAAAGTGACTCATTATTTTCCAAAGCAAAGTTTGACCCCGAAAAAGATACTCTTGATATGAATTCTCGAGAATTCTGGTCTGTTGTTTTTCCACAAATAAAAGAAAAAAAAGTTGAGATTCTCGAACCAAGAAGGTGTAAAGCAAATAAAACATCTTTGTATGAGGACTCTGATGATGAAGATTCTAAGTCTTCGAAGAAAAGAGGAGGATCATCAGGGATTAGGTCAACAATCAAGGGAATCACAACCCATGGTTTTACTGGAACTGTTGGTGAAAAAGCAGTCTTGTATCATGCTTCCCTCAATAGCGAGCTTGAGGAAAAAGAAAAAGGTATTATTTGTTCATTGCTGAGAATTGATACACTTGATGAAAAGCCTGATGGGATAGAATCTTTCGAGTCAAGGGTTTCAACTGGAATGAAGGAAGTAATAGAACGGAAAAAATCAATCGTATCTCGTACAATGTTGTTTTATAATATAGATATTGTTATTTCTTCAATTCAAGGTCATGTTAATTCATGGCCAGTTTATGGTCTTGAAAATGATCCACTATTTGAATACGCTCTTCTTTATGCTGTTAAGTTAAATGGTTTTACTGAACCAGAAAAACAGTTTATTGGAACTGGATTTGTGTATAATAAGAATCTTTATGATAAACAAATAGTAACATATGTAAAAACTATTGTTTCATCATTGCTTCCTCTTTCAGACGGTCATAGAAAAATCTCTTCAAGCCTAATGACGCCAGACGAATGGAAAGAAACTCATGGATCTCTCTTTAATCGATCATCATTAAGTGATGATGAGTATGTGAATATTTTTCTCACAATCCTAACAATTGGCTTACCTGAGATTAAGGACGAAGAAGGTAATACCAAAATTGATTATCAAAAAATTCATGATTTTTCTCATCTTTCATGTATTAAGCATGAGTCTATTGTGAGTGCTTGCCAAGAAATTCATGATCTTTCAAAAGAAGACCTTGACCAGTTTACCTCTGAATTTGTTCAAAAGCGCCTTGGATTATATAGTAATAGAGTATGGATGAGCAAACTTAGAACAAACATTAAAGATTTGAGAAAAATTAGAAGGTTTTATCAAATTATTGGTGACTCTGAGAAGCTTCTAATGGCAAAGATTAAGACTTTTGAAAATGGCCCTGATTGGTGGGGAGCTGAACATGATTTGGCACTTATTAAAGCATTATGTGAGACCGGTTTAGCATATGTTTCTCAGTGGGTAGTTGATCCTGAAGGTCCTTTTATAGATTATATTCCCCCATCATCATTGGATGAATTCAAGAAATGCGCTGAAATTGAAGTTATGAAGAGCAAACCCCAAAAGCCTAAAGAACCTGGTGATTTTGGATCACTGTATACTGATAAAATCCGAATTAGTAGAGTTTTAACACTAATACAATATGTTGAAGCTCGAATAGAAAAAGAAAGAAGGTCATTAAACCAGTTGTCATCTGATCAGCCTAATCACCATATTCCTCTACTTACAGAGCTTCCTGAACTGCCCCTTGATCTTGGAAATCAGCTCACAATACTAAACTATGGTGAATATTCAAGCCCAAGTGATCAATATCCAGTGGGATATGTTTCAAAGAGACAGTATTGCTCAATTATCAATCCAACTGACAAAGCATGGTACGAAGCAACTACAAGAGTTTCTGCAGAAGGACAATTTCAGTTTGTTGTGACTCTAATTGATGATTCATCGTATCAGTATGTTTCTCATACATCTTCGGGAGCATGGGAGAAACTCATTCAGGCAATACAAAAAGAAAAAGGAAAAAGGGGACTTGAAAAAAGGAAACACACTACTGTTTCGGGGCCTTTCATGTATGGATTCTCCCATCCAACTGTCACTGAGTGCTTGAGCATTTTGAAAGAAAAAGCTAGGAATGTATAGGTAGAATAAAAATTAACCCTAATTTTATCTTAACGATAATATTGAATCGTTTATTGAATAATCGTCAGTGGGTTAAAAGTATAAAATGCATAAAAGTGGTTGATAAATGTCGGTTGAGGCGCTACCAAGGAAACGGGAACAAAAAGTCAATGTAAATAGACCCACATCAGAGGTATTTGAGCGTGAGAAAACTATTCGACATCGCCCACGATCTCAAAATATAGAACCGTCAACCAACGTATTTGTTAATTATATTCCACCTGAGTTTACTGAGAATGATTTACGCAATTTGTGTTCCAATTATGGTGATATTGTATGTAGCAAAATTATGATTAATCTTGAAACAGGGCAATCGAAATGCTTCGGTTTTGTCAGATTTGCAGGTTTGCAAGAAGCACAAGCGGCAATTCGCGGTATAAATGGTATGACAATCGGAAACAAGCGGCTATTAGCAAAATATGCAGAATCACATGAGAAAAAAGAAAGAGTATCAACAATGTTATACATTAAAAGGCTTCCTCTCTCGGTCAAAGAAAATGATGTGATTAGAGTTTTTTCTCCTTTTGGAGAAATTCTTCAAATCACACCACATACGCTTGATTCTGTAGATCCTCACTATTGGAGGTGCTTTTTACAGTTTGTTAATCAGGATTCCGCAACAAAGGCAATGGCGATGATGAACAATCAAATTATAGCTCCTAACACACGACCAATTCACGTTAGGTACGCTGATGAGCAGCGACTTAGCGGTACTTTTATGGTACCAACTGGATTTTCGGAGCAGGATGAGTTGCACCTCCTTCCAAGTTTTTTGTTCAATTAAACAAAGTTACTCATGTTAATTTACTCACTTCTTTTGAAAAATGATGTGGTCTCAACATCAAGAGAGGATCCATTAAAATACAGTTTGAAAAAGCCACCTTCAAGAGATATCACTGATAATGTTGTTGGAGAAATCCAAGATACTCTGGGCATTGATAATGATGAAAGTTCTGCTGTACAAATAGGAGGCATTTCTTTTTGTACCACTTTGGGTTTGCGCCTTAAATCGAAGATCCTAACAAGTCCATCCTTTGAGCATGTAGCCAGAAAACCACAATCTGGTGAAAAATCGAGGGTTTGAACAATATCACCTTGGGGTTTCCTTTCTAAAATTGCTATACAGTTCTTATCTTTGTTATCCCATACTCTGATGTTTGATCCACTGAAGGCAGAAGTCGCAAAAAGCTGACCATTAGAAGAAAACTGAACAACTGAGACAGCACTTGTATCTGCGGGTAGAGATTTGGAATTAGTGCCTGCTTTAATTCCAGATATTATGTTTAATTTCTTAGAATCTGCGCCAGAAGTCACAACCGTTGAAGAATCAGGAGATATGGCTAATGGACAATGAACATTAATACCAGTATCACATCCGAAAATTATTTTATTAGTAATAGTATTCCATATTTCAATTTTGCAATGAAAACAGCATATTATAACGCCATCTCCAAGTTTCATGGTTAATATATGATCAGAAAAAGTATGATCAAATACAACACTCCCTGTCTGGTGATCAAAAACTTTAACACATTTGCTATTAAATACGGGCGGAGATGGTGATCCTGTGAGGGCCAAAAAGCGATACCCATTATATGTTGCAACAGTTCCAAGTGACAAATCATCACAATCTCGGCTAAAAATCATTCCAAAAGGTTCACAACGGAATACACGGTATTGCGATGGTAACACAATAGTAAAAGTTTGGCGGTCATCATTAAAACACAGAGATCTGATTGGACTTATCATATAATTTTACTAAAATAATCGAACAAAGGCTTTTAAGCATTAATAGAGTTCAAGAATGTTCGCAATTCGTTTGCACATGCTTTGGTGATGAGTCTTCCTTCTATGATAACTTCTTGTGAAAGACCGAGGTGAGGAATATGCTTTTGAAGGATTCTAAGGACATTTTGAATATCTTCTGGTCTTTTTAGATGATCTATTCTCTGTTGTAAAACTTCAATTCTCTTTTGATTTGGTTGTGGCCCTTCTCTCGTTGGAGGAATGGGTCTATGTTGAGCAGTATCAATGATTTGCTTGGGTGTTTTTTCTGCAGAAAACAACAGTGCCCTGATTATAAGTTTCAGTTTCTTGAGTTGTTTTTGAATCTTCATATATTCGAATTCTTCTTCTGATCTAGGTATATTGACAATTTTATTATCAAACCAATTATTAATATCTTCTAGAATCATATTTTGCAGCATATTTGATGCGCTTCCATCATTTCTGGGTTCAAGCAACAGTTTAACATCTAAAGAAAAATCAAATGGTGTGATGTACTTTTGTCTGCTCAATTTATTTCTAATAATAGAAGCTGTTAATTTCCCTGATGTATCCGTCCATTTACTATCTAATATTCTCCCAATTGGCTTATTTTGAAGCTTATCAAGTATAAATTCACACTGTTGTTGCAAAAATGGATTCATTTGAAGTTTGAATTAGTCTGTTTGGGATTTTATCGTCGTGGCGATAAAATAAAATTCACAATTTTTGGGTCAAGAAAAACAGGTTTTCCCTTTAAAACAGGTATTAGATTCCTTATACCTTTCAAAGTTTGTTCATTTATAACTCCATTTATTGGAGAATCCGAATTTAATGATCCTTTTTCTACCAATGCTGCTTGAATTGATTTCACAAAAGCAATTATTTGCTGCTTATCAGATTCAACCCCCCATCTTTGAGCTATTTCTTTGATATATCGATCAGTATTTTGAGTTGAAAGCACAATATCACTGATAGTTATTAAAAACATAGCATTTGTTATTAAATCAACATCTTGAATTTTCGCTGTGAAATCCCCTTCATGGATCTTAATCATATTCTCATGATGAATTTCGTGTGAATCTAGTTGAAAAACTGTACCATGTATAGTTGGTATTGAAATAAATCTCTCTCCAAGCTTTTCAATTAATGGACACTTCCCTTCTTTTGTAGAAAACTGGTATACGATCGCAAAATCATGTGAATCTCCTGTGTAAGTTACAAAAGATGGAAAGCCATCATTTGGGTAATATGATGGGTAGGCATAGATACAAAATCTTTGCATTATGATTGGATTTCTATTGAGAATTTGGATCTCAGAACATTCTGAATCCTGAAATGGAAATAGAATATATGGAGGAACTGGTACTTGTCTCGAAAACACAAACTCTGCAGCACTCTTCAATTGGGTTATTAGGTACTGCATTTTCGGGGTTTTGAACTCTTTAATGGCATATGTATCTACAAAAGAGAGCATTAGTGGCAACTGGAGAAGTTTAGCATTAATCAAAGCACACAAAAAAAATTGGAACAATTCATCTGCCCCAACTGCAATTAAATCTTTGGATATGGCCACTTTAAGTAAATCTACAGTATGAAGCAAAGATAATGAAATCATTGAACATGAATTCTGATAAGGAAGCTTCCTCATTTCATAAAAAACATGTTCTAGTAGTGGGAGATTACTCTGAATCCCATCATCATCATAAAAAAGATAATTCTCTGTAGATTTGGATAATAATTCTTGATATGACGAATTTGGTTTATCATCTACTAGATGTGTTTGAAATCTCAATGCAGATTGTTTTGTAATCCCCATTGCTGATACACCATCATTAATAATAAGCTTGCAGTTCTGAAGGAATGCAAAATTGTAAATTTCGCAGGATTTGGATTCCTTTAGTCTATCAAAAACGAAGAAAGTAAGAATTACCTCGGAGATTGCAAGCTTAGAAAAATCAGGTAATGAAAGTCCCTTAAATATTTTGTACATAGAAGATAATGATGATAAATGACTCTTTGGGGAATATTTCATGCATATTTCCATAATATTATTAAAAACAGAAGCATCTGCAATCAAAGGAAGAACATCGGTAAATGGAAACAAATACTCCATTGACAATAATGCAGCCTCAGGAGTTTCGGCTTGTTGGGGCATAGAAACTCCAGATTCAATAGATAAAGCCTCTTGGTGTCCTTGGACTGCTTCAATAAATCTCTCATAGTGAATATTTTTCATTGCTACACAATGACACGAAATACCCTGTTTATATGGACTAACGGGCCTTCCGATCTTTTCTAGCTCAATTAAATATTCATTCATCTTTTCTCTGATAAAATCGACAATTGATTTTTGCATTATTAGTGTATCAATTTCTTTTATCGATCCAACCCGATAAGAGCACATTTTTTGGATTTGTTTCTCTAAAATCAGCCCCAGATTTAAATATTTCCCTGAAAAATGCTTCACACAATGAGATAAAAAAGGTATTACATTCATATTTTTAAACTCTTATTCCAATCCGTAGCAATCAATAATCATTCATTCTTGCTATTTCACTCTGTTCTTAACAATTTTTTTAGATAAACATGGCAAAGAATGAAATCGCCCTTTACAATCACCAAGTATTGGGAATAAATGAAATAGCAAATTTATATGACCTGCTCGAGTAAGAGATGTGATATCTCTATTTATGATATCAGCATTGAGAGAAAAATGAAGTTTAACTGAACCAATAATGAAGGGGATTGCTTCCCTTTTTATTCACTCCTTTTGTACCTGGCATTTTCTATGTTTCAACTAATTAATTTGGATTTTGCAATCTGAATCCCTTTCCTTAATCTTAGGATGAAAAATAGGGAATTGATTTGCCATCTTACAGAAGAGAACAATGGCAAAATCTAATGTCATAAAGATTTTTGTGATCCTTCCACATACAGATTAACTGAATCAGATCATTATAGTTATTTTTTGACTCTTTGTCCATTTTGTGATTTCAAAAATGCTGTAATCGCTTGGAAAAGAATTTCTTCCCTTTATTATTTTAAGTTTCGTTATTTGAATCTTGATTTGAAATTGATATCTCTTTGGAAAGCCAATGACATCCAGAATTATGGCATTGCCATAAAATAAATTCCCTAATGAAAAACTATCTCTTTGTTTTTTTGGTTGCTTGATTGGAAAAAATCACTTCTATAATAAAAAGAAAAATTTCAATTGTTTTAAAAAATGTCATTTTATTCTGATGGATGAGAAGACTTCCTTTGAGGAATTTCTTTTTGGAGACGGAAGAGAAATTGTAATAGATAATATGGAGTTTTGTGTAGATCGAATTGTTATGCTGCCAAAGATTCGGCCACATCAACTTGAAAAATCAGTGAGATTATCTGTCAAGTATTGTGAATTGCCTGATTTTCGTCAAAAACTATTAGAAAAATCTAATTTATGTCCAGTTTTGATATTTCAATTGCACAAACGAGGTATTTTGGCATTTGCAGAAATTGAACCATTTTTTAGAAATAGAGGCACGTTCATGTTAAGTTATTATTTTCGGAAAGAAATCAAAAATTTTAAGAGTTTTATCCGAAGTAAAGACAAACCTCATGATATTGATGAATCATTCTTCGAGAATGAAAATGATATTGATCTGTATACTGAATATGGTTTTCTTCCATCAAGTATTGAGTATTGTTTTAAGTATGATGTTATTGATGATTTAGCTCGTTTCGATAATTTAAATCAAAACATTAGATGGAGTCCTTTTGAGTGGAGTTATAAGCCAGAGTATCTTGATATGATATCCTTTGCTGGATTTTTTGGCTCCATCAAGTGTTTTAAGCATTTGTTACTGAAAGGATTCGAGATCAATGAGTATGTTTTTTCAATGGTTGTTTGTTCTGGTTGTTTTGATCTCTTCCATATATGTCAAGGACAAGAATTATCAGCACCAAATCTTGTTTGTAAAGCATCAGAGTTTTTCCACTTACCATTTTTAGTTTTCTTGATAGAAAATGGTTCTGATATAGGTGCAATAGATAAATCAAGTTGGAGTTCTCTTCACTATGCTGCTCTAGAAGGTCATCTTAGTGTTGTTGAATATCTAGTTAATCAAAAAGCTGATATAAATGCAAAAAATAAAGATGATTGTGCTCCTCTTCATTTAGCTGCTGAGAAAGGTCATCTTAGTGTTGTTGAATATCTAGTAAATCAAAAAGCTGATATAAATTCAAAAAACAATCATTCTTGGACTCCTCTTCATTTAGCTGCTGAGAAAGGTTATCTTAGTGTTGTTGAGTATCTAATTCATCAAGGTGCTGATTTCCGAGATGGAATTAATTACCAAAGTTACCTTCATTGGGCTTCTCAACATGGTCATCTTAGTGTTGTTGAATGTCTAGTTAATCAAAAAGCTGATATAAATTCAAAAAACAATCATTCTTGGACTCCTCTTCATTTAGCTGCTGAGAAAGGTCATCTTAGTGTTGTTGAGTATCTAATTCATCAAGGTGCTGATTTCCGAGATGGAATTAATTACCAAAGTTACCTTCATTGGGCTTCTCAACATGGTCATCTTAGTGTTGTTGAATGTCTAGTTAATCAAAAAGCTGATATAAATGCAAAAGATAATAGAGTTGAGGTTTTATATTTGATTGGACTCCTCTTCATTTAGCTGCTGCTAATGGTCATCTTAGTGTTGTTGAATATCTAGTTAATCAAAAAGCTGATATAAATTCAAAAAACAATCATTCTTGGACTCCTCTTCATTTAGCTGCTGAGAAAGGTCATCTTAGTGTTGTTGAATATCTAATTAATCAAAAAGCTGATATAAATGCAAAAAATAAATATGAAGAGACTCCTCTTCATTATGCTGCTCAAGAAGGTCATCTTAGTGTTGTTGAATATCTAGTTAATCAAAAAGCTGATATAAATGCAAAAAATAAATATGAAAAGACTCCTCTTCATTTAGCTGCTGAGAAAGGTCATCTTAGTGTTGTTGAATATCTAATTCATCAAGGTGCTGATTTCCGAGATGGAATTAATTACCAAAGTTGCCTTCATTGGGCTTCTCAACATGGTCATCTTAGTGTTGTTGAATGTCTAGTTAATCAAAAAGCTGATATAAATGCCTATTCAAGTAGATGGGATTCAAGTGGTACTCCTCTTCATAATGCTGCTAGATATGGTCATCTTAGTGTTGTTGAATATCTAGTTAATCATAATGCTGATATAAAAGCAAAAAGCAATCATTCTTGGACTCCTCTTCATTTAGCTGCTGAGAAAGGTCATCTTAGTGTTGTTGAATATCTAGTTAATCAAAAAGCTGATATAAATTCAAAAAACAATCATTCTTGGACTCCTCTTCATTTAGCTGCTGAGAAAGGTCATCTTAGTGTTGTTGAATATCTAGTAAATCAAAAAGCTGATATAAATGCAAAAAATAAAGATGATTGTGCTCCTCTTCATTATGCTGCTCGAGAAGGTCATCTTAGTGTTGTTGAATATCTAGTTAATCATAATGCTGATATAAATGCAAAAAATAAATATGAAGAGACTCCTCTTCATTTAGCTGCTGAGAAAGGTCATCTTAGTGTTGTTGAATATCTAGTAAATCAAAAAGCTGATATAAATGCAAAAAATAAATATGAAGAGACTCCTCTTCATTTAGCTGCTGAGAAAGGTCATCTTAGTGTTGTTGAATATCTAGTTAATCATAATGCTGATATAAATGCAAAAAATAAATATGAAGAGACTCCTCTTCATTTAGCTGCTGAGAAAGGTCATCTTAGTGTTGTTGAATATCTAGTTAATCATAATGCTGATATAAATGCTCAAGTCAGTAGATTACCATCTGGCACTCCTCTTGATTATGCTGCTTGGAATGGTCATTTTAGAGTTGTTGATTTCCTCAAGATGAAAGGAAATGAACAGAAACTGCGAGAAAAGGAAAAGAGAAGACAAAGAGATTGTCGAATCTGATGTATGAAATCAATAATTAAAATCCACATTCATTGGATTTTTTTAGAATATGTTATCAAGCTCTTGTTTTGAAGGATACAAAAAGCAGAAGACCAGATAATATATTAAGCAAAGTCATTTTGAGAAATGATAATCTATATTTGATGATTATGAGATAATTGGTTGTTTATAAATAGGAGGATAATCACTGAAATTAGTAGATAAGAAATGTTTGGTACAATATTAGGAGTGAGGGACCTGTCGCTAGTGGAGGAGGGTGGTTATTTCATTCAAATTAATTCGTTGTGACCTCTCGCCACATCATCTTATGCTACCAGTTCATGTATACCCCCACCCCACCCCAATTTTAGAAGGATTGGGAGGTACTTGTTTGGAATGTAGTAGATGTTTGCATGTATCATGTATTTGAGTTCAGATAGTTGAATGGATGGGTGATCTTTAATGAATGATTGCCACAGTCTTCCACGTTGTTGTACTGTTACTTCGAAGTTGAGCGTTGAGTATGAGTGTTGAAAGAATTGTTGAAGAATGAGAGTTTCATTGATGTATTGGTGATCGTCTGTACGTTCGAAGAGGATGTCTTTGTAGATTGCTGTTTCAAATTGTGGATAGTTGCCATTGAGTTGTATGTTTGATTGAGTGAGTGACCATTCGAGCTTGTCAAGAAAGTGTTGTTTGATATTGAAGATTGGTTCAATGTAGGTAGTGTAGATTGGACCCATGAGATGTTGAGTGATTTCAGAAATGGCATGATTTAGAGTGTTCAAATGAAGGGACTTCTGATTTTCGGAAATGGCATGGTTTAGGTGCAAAATATCAAGGGTCAAAAAATTCAAGGTGTTTCAAAAACGGGGCAATTTTTTAGCGATCCAGAAAAGAACGATGTTCGTTGCAGACTTCAAGCCCATTGTAGTGACTGATGCTCAAACTCTGAGTGAACTCATGGCAAACCTCAAATTCACCTTAGAGCCAAAAATTTGCGTTGACGTGAAGCCATCACTTGTATTGCCTTTCTATCAGGGTGCACTTCATTTCTATTCATATTTGACATGGGAAGGTGACAGAGCTATGTACAATGACATTACATTCATTCGTAATGATAAGGAATCAATATACTATATGTAACTTATGAGTGTCAAAAGTCGTGCACTTTTTTAGTCGTACAGTAAAGTTAGCCAGAGCGATGGAACAATTAATTAAGAATAGTAATGGACTTGGTCTTGATCACCACA